>TARA_R110002167_G_scaffold243977_2_pt1 | contig 214757 bp, 182 predicted proteins | sample TARA_R110002167 | Tara Oceans TARA_R110002167 (sample SAMEA4398238) | marine metagenome | biome: Polar Biome; feature: [MES] marine water layer (ENVO:01000295) within the mesopelagic zone...; material: water (ENVO:00002006), including particulate matter (ENVO:01000060) such... | reverse complement strand
ATCGCGGTGCGTGTCATCGCCCTAACCCCTGTGCGAATGGTTAACGGATAATCTGGTGCGAACTGGCTAGAATGCAAAGACGGTAAGGTATTGCCAGACTCAACACTCGCTTGATACTGGCTAGGTTCTACCCCGCCCAGCCAGAATAAAGTAATCGGGTGTTTCTGTGGTGTGAGCCCATATAAACCAAAATCTTCGCCAGCCATTACCGGCGGTGCCACCAGCACATTGTCACTGCCTAACTCGGCTTCAATACTGGCTTTAACCTTAGCGGCTAACGTAGGATCGTTATAGGTTGACGGAATGGTTTCATCATCATGTACATACACCACAGGCATAAGGTCATCTGGCAAGCCAGCACTAATCGCGATACCGGTAGTAATACGTTTAATCGCCGCTATTTGCTGCTCACGAACCTTAGGATTATATGAACGCAAGGTCAGCTGAAGCTTCACTTCATCTGAAATAATATTGTGCTTTGAGCCGCCATGAATAGACCCAACAGTAACCACATTAGGCTCTAACGGCGATACCTCGCGGCTAACAATGGTTTGCAGTGCAAGTACTGTGCGCGCTGCAAGTACCACAGGATCGATAGTGACGTGCGGATAGGCGCCATGGCCACCTTTGCCCTTAATGGTAATATCAACCGAATCAACATTCGCCAGGGCATAACCACTTACCGTGCCTACTTTTCCTGCAGGAATTGACGCACTAACATGCAAACCAATAATGCTGTCTGGTGTTGGAAACTGGCTAAACAAACCCTGTTTAAGCATGGCTTTGGCGCCGCCACCGACTTCTTCTGCTGGTTGAGCCACCATCATCAAAGTACCTTGCCAGTCGGCTTTGTGAAGCATCAGTTGCTGTGCAGTACCAATTAAACTGGTCATGTGAATATCGTGGCCGCAACCATGCATAATACCAACGGTACTGTTGTCCGCATTAAGGGTTGTCACGGTCGATGCGTACTCTTTTCCCGTTTGCTCAATAATGGGTAAGCCATCAATATCTGCACGGATCATCACCACGGGTCCATTACCGTTTTTGACAATACCAACCACACCATAACCGCCAAAATTAGACGTAACCTCAAAGCCTAATTGCTTGAGTTCTTGCGCCATACGTTGGCTAGTGGCTTTTTCTTGATATGACAATTCAGGGTGTTGATGAAGATGTAGATATAGTTGCTCAAGCTTTGGTAACGCTTTACTTACAGAGAGATCAAGATCGCTCGCACTAGCAGTAACAGACAACGACGAAGCTGAAAACACTAACGCCAATAAGGGGTACGCAACACGTAAGCAGGTCATATTATTATTCTTAATTGTCGGGATTTGAGTATGTTAACCTACCATAAGCTTAAGCCACTTTGTAATGGGTTTTAGGTAACCGCAAGTTAAGGGATAAGGTTAATTGTGGCATAGTGATTAAGTCATTGTGGTCAGAGAAATAATAATAAGGGAAACCAATGACAGTCATTACTGAAACACCAAGGTTAATTATAAGAGAATTTACCCTTGAAGATGCACCTGCAGTATTGCATTTTAATGCTCCAGAACAAGTCAGCCTCTATACCGGTGACGCAGGAATGTGCACAACACTAACCGACGCAGAAAACATCATTACCAATATTTGGTTAGCTGAATATCAGCAATACGGTTTTGGCCGTTGGGCTGTGGTACTTAAAGAGACCAATACTGTTATTGGGTTTTGCGGTTTTAAAAATGAAACTCGTATTAATGCCGTCGATATTGGCTATCGCTTACACCCCGATTACTGGGGCATTGGTTTAGCGACAGAAGCCAACCTAGCTTGTATCGAATATGCCAAACAACACATGGATTTAGGCATCGTCTATGCCACTGTTGTCGATGCCAATAGCGGCTCAATCAATGTGGCCACTAAACTAGGCATGACATATCACTCTCAATACCAAGATGGCGAATTCACCATTAATCGTTATGAGATTTTATTAAAGACTCATACAGTTTAACTTGAAATAAAAACAACATAGCCGTTTGTTTACGCTCACCTCTTACGTGAACTGCATCACAGAATGAATGTTTTTCGCCCAATATCGGTTTAACTAATGTTTGCATAACCTAGATTATTTAAGTAGTTTATGAATAACAACTGCATAAATTTAAGTCTTCAGACAACATTTATGCTCAACACCGTTATATGACATATTTATGATGGTATGTAAGAAATGTAAGAGATTCATGGATGAAGAGCCTCCACTGCGCTTAGCATAGCCAGAACAGTTACGCAGCAAAGACACGGATGCTTTCGAAATTACACAGCCCGTATTTCCCCTTCATTCCATAGCCTCTACAGATCCAATGACATGCCTTGCATCGTATAAGTAAAATTCGTTTATTTTTATAGGCTTAGTTTTTAAAACTTCTATTATCAGCCATAACAATCGAATTTACAGAACGATAGACTATTAAGCGTATTTATAATCGTTAAATCTATCGAACTAAGGTTTATTTATTGAGTCGCAATACTATAAAGAAGAGGTAATCCCGCTGTTGAAAAACAACACGATTTCGATACCACCAGAAATGCTAATGTCTTGGCAAACTACAGTAGACCTCATCGCTAAGGTCGCTAAAGTGCCGGCATCATTAATCATGAAACTGCATGCAGATGAAATGGAAGTATTTGTTGCCAACAATAACACCGACAGCCCATATTCTCCTGGGATGAAGGACAAGCTGGGTCATGGCTTATATTGTGAATCAGTCATTGAGCAACAAACTGAATTACATGTTGAAAATGCATTAACCGATACTCGTTGGCGCCAAAATCCAGATCTTGCTGTTGGTATGATTTCGTATTACGGCTTACCGCTCAATTGGCCTAACGGCGAGGCCTTTGGCACCATTTGTGTACTCGACAAAAAAGCAAAAGGTTACTCAGCCGATCTTGTTATGCTGTTGGAATGCTTTCGTAAAAATGTTGAAAGTAATTTAGAAATACTCGATCAAAAGGAAAAGCTGGCACAAGCTAATTTACAATTAGAAACCCATATTGCACAGCGCACTTTTGAATTAGAAAAGCTTAACAATGATTTAATGCAAGAAATCGACTCACGAATAGCGGCAGAAAAACTACTCGATATTCAACAACGTTTCGACACTGTCACCGGCTTACCCAAATTCAACCAGCTCGAAACGATGTTTAATCAACTGACGACCAAAAATGAATTTACCAGTATTTCGGTAGTCCATTTCAGCATCACAAACTTAAAAGTCATTCAAGACGGTTTAGGTTATGACATGAGTGAAAAAGTGCGTAATTTAGTGGCTCAGAAGCTACAGCGCTTTATTACTAATAACGCCTACCTTGCTACTGTCAGTGAAACCACATTCTGCATCGTCATTTCCACCAAGAAACAGCTATATGCCGATAAGATGGCGGCTTTTTGCAGTCGTTTATGTCAACATTTTGCTCAAGTTATCCATGTTGATGACTTCCCAGCATCCATTACCACCGCAATAGGCGTATCATTTTATCCTAACGATGGTAGTTGTTTTATGGAGCTCTCCAGAAAATCCAGCGCAGCACTTTCACACTGTGAAATAAGTAATAACAATGGCTATAAGTTCTTTAACCCCAAAATGGAATCCGAACTCTCTAATCGTATACAAATGGAGTCATTATTAAGAGGTGCGCTTAACCGCGATGAGCTGTCGTTAAATTACCAACCTTTTGTCGACACCCAAAGCCAAAATGTTATTGGTGCCGAAGTACTTATCAGGTGGTATAACCCAACTTTAGGTCAAGTGTCACCGGTCGACTTTATTGAAAATGCTGAACAATCTGGACAGATCATTGAAATCGGTTATTTTGTGTTGAGAAATGCGTTGAAACAATTAGCTTACTGGCGCGAATTATATAACCGAGACTTTTACCTGGCGATTAATATTTCTCCTGTACAGCTCAAAGATAGTTACTTGATAGATAAGATTGTGCAACTGCTGGAGTTATATAAAATACCTGGCAACTTACTTGAAATAGAACTAACAGAGAATGCGTTTATACACGATGCTACACATGCCCAAGAAATATTAAATAAGTTACACCATCATGGGATCCGGTTGTCTTTAGATGATTTTGGTACCGGCTATTCATCACTCAGTTATTTGCAAAACTACCCGTTTAATTCGGTTAAAATTGATCGCAGTTTTATTCGTAATCTTGAAACTTCAGAACAAAGCCGACAGTTAGTTAACACCATTATCGCCATGGCAAATAATTTACAATTATCGTTGGTAGCAGAAGGGGTTGAAAATCAATTCCAAGCCGATTTTGTGGCTAAGCAAGGTGCCAACATATGGCAGGGTTATCATTTGGGGAAACCTGTAGATGCCAATGATTTTGCCCAGCAATACTTAATTCCCTCAATGACACCTCTATTTTAATCTACTGCATGTGTCGCAATAGTGTAGCAATAGTTCCGCACTCAACGAGTACCGTATAAGCCGACCGATACAAAGTCGGCTTATATTTACTACGGTAAGCCGTATCACATTTTTAACTGCACATTCGAAGTCATTTTAGTCGAGCACGCCAATACAAAACCTGCAGCGATTTCTTCAGCGGTTAATGCCATTTTGCTAGACGACACTGTGGTGCCTGAAACAACCTGACATTTACATGCACCACATACACCCGTTCGGCAAGCCGCAATCATCGGTAATTTTGCAGACTCTATGCCATCAAGCAGGCTTTGATCGCCAGTTAACTGCACCTGCTTATCACCAATACTCAGCATAAACCGTTCTGTTGATGGATTACTGTCTAGCGCCGCTTTTAAACCCAGAGCGCTACTTGCGCCAAAGCTTTCTTGATTAAACTGACTCATATCAAATTCGGCAGCTTCAAGCATTAATTTTACCGCAGCCATGTAGGGTTCTGGTCCACAAATAAATACCGTACGTTGTTGATAATCTGGTACTAACTTGACTAAGGTTTCTAAACTTAAGCGGCCACCTTCGCAACCTGTAGAAGTATGTTTATCGGTTAAATCTTGCTTATTACTGTCTGACTCAAGTACATAATTAAGATTAAAACTCGGGCTTCGTGATGCCATTGACGCCATCGAATCGGCAAACATAATGTCATGAACCGTTTTGGCACTGTGTACAAAGGCAATATCACTGTCGGTAGTGGTATCGCAAAGCCAGCGCGACATAGAATGCATAGGTGTGACACCACAACCAGCACTTAACAATAAGTACTTATCGGCTTCAATGTCGATCAAGTTAAATATTCCATCAGGGCCAGTAACCGTCACTTCATCGCCAACATTGAGCGACTCAGTTAAGTAATTAGACACCAAACCACCAGCGATTTTTTTAACCGTAACCACTAACGAAAATGGCCGTGAAGGTGACGATGAAATAGTGTAACTGCGGTAAACCTTGTCGCCATTAATGTCGAGTTTAAAGGTAATAAACTGTCCCGGTTTAAAATTAAACTTAACCGGTTCAATCCCTTGAAATCGAAAACTCACCACATCATGGGTTTCATTCCATTTTTCAACACAGCAAAGTTGCACCTCACCTCGTTGCCAGTTCTCAGCAGCCAAAAGTGCTTTCGAGCCTGTCAACGCAGGTGGTTGCACCGTAGGCGGAGTCTCGATAACGGGGGCCTCGATAACAGGAGTCACCTTTTTTGCCGCTTGGGCAGAAAGCGCTTGTGAAAATGAAAAACCAATTGAGGGAGTACTACTCATTTTGACACCTTTAACGCAGTAAAAAACACAGAGCGCGATATGAAAATCTCATATCGCCTTTAATCGTTATCGTGCAAATACGGGTAACATAAATGCACGATTTTTAGGGCTAATTACGCCACGTTCATCATGGCTTTTAAGTCTGACTCAACATCGGTAGTGCCACGTAAACCAAACTGTTGCTCTAAAATATTCATTAGATTTTCAGATAAAAACGCTGGCGCAGTAGGTCCTGTACGGATGTTTTTCACGCCAAGCGATAACAAGGTTAATAGCACCACAATCGCTTTTTGCTCAAACCACGACAACACTAGGCTCAGCGGTAAATCATTAAGGTCACACTCAAAAATATCTTTTAACGCTAACGCTAACTGAATAGCAGAATAGGCATCGTTACATTGGCCCACATCAAGTAAACGTGGCACACCATTGATGTCACCAAAGTCTAATTTATTGAACTTGTACTTACCGCAACCTAGGGTCAAAATAATTGAATCGTCAGGCACAGATTTAGCTAAATCGGTAAAGTAATTACGTTCTAACTTGTCACCATCACAACCACCAATTAAGAAGAAGTGCTTAATAGAACCATTTTTAACGTTTTCAACTACGGTTGGTGCTGCTGCCATTAAGGCGTTACGGGCAAAACCGATGGTGATCATGTGTGGAATTTCATCATAAGCAAAACCTTCAAGTTCAAGGGCTTTGTTAATCACTTCGCTGAAATCATCACCTTCAACGTGAGTTACACCAGGCCAACCTACGATACTGCGGGTATAAATACGGTCAGAGTACTCACCCACTGTAGGGTCGATAATACAGTTTGAGGTCATCACTACTGCACCTGGGAAAGTGGCAAATTCTTTTTGCTGATTTTGCCAAGCGCCGCCGTAGTTGCCGACTAAATGCGAGTATTTTTTAAATGCTGGGTAAGCAAGTGCTGGTAACATTTCGCCGTGAGTAAAGACATTAATGCCCTTGCCTGCGGTTTGCTCAAGAATAAGCTCTAGATCTTTCATGTCGTGACCAGACACTAAAATCGCTTTACCTTTAACAGATTTGGTATTCACTTGTGTTGGCTCAGGATGGCCAAAAGAGGTGGTTTCGCCTAAATCTAACATAGCCATAATGCGGTAGTTTAATTGGCCAATTTCCATTGCTGTAGCAAATAACTTGTCTGCATCAACAGAGTCTTCGCCTAAGAATGCCATGATTTTATGGAACTCAGCAGCCACATCGACATCAGTTTGATCTAATACGCGAGCATGCTCCATATAAGCCGCTGCGCCTTTTAAGCCATATAGGCATAATAAACGTAAGCCTAAAATGTCTTCATTTACGTCTCCGCCGTTAAGCAGTGCAATTGGCGCCTGGGCTAAAATCTCAGGTTTTGAGGTAGCAAGTAATAACTCACCTTGGCCGCTCACCATTTCTGGCTCGACACCTTGGCCTTTACAAGCAGCCATGTAAGCCGCTTTTAATTGGTCGCGATACGTTTGTGCCTGGTAGGCATAATCAATTAAGCGTTCATCGTCGAAGTTTACGTTAGTTAACGTGGCAAAAAAGGCTTTCGGCACAAAAGTGTCAATGTCGTTGTCTACAATGCCAAACTCACGCGCTTTCACTGCATAAGCCGACACGCCTTGCAGCATATAGATTAATAAATCTTGAATATCAGACGTCGACGCTAACTTGCCGCACATACCTTGCGAGTAGCTACAGCCATTGCCTTCTGGTGTTCTAATGGTTTGCTCACATTGCACACAAAACATAACTCTACTCCTCAAATATTATTCATGTATAAATTTTACATGTTAGAAGCGAGTTTACTCTTTACACTGTAAATCAAAACCCGTTTTTGGTAGCAATGTTAGATTTTATGAGCCACATCACCTTCAGCAATCGCTAATATTGATTGGTATTTGTTGAATGAAAACGGAGGGTATGGCGCGCTAAAATCAATATCTATAGCGACATAATGAACATGAATATAGGGAAAATAACGTAGCTAGAGTCAGTAAGACATCATTAACTGTATGTCTTACTGATTTAGTTGATTGACCAAATTAAATAGTTAAAAAAGTCTTTTGCCGGAACAAATAAAGCATTAATAAAACGATAGAAAGATCTATTAACCTCAGCACTAGCCTCCGTGGCCACCATGCCCTTCATGATGCCCACCATTGCCGTTGCCGCACTCATGTATCGTTTGTTGTCCACCAAGAGGGCCTGATTCAATCGTTATAGTGTCTGCATCTTTATACATTACAAATGGGCCTGCGCTAATGTCATCAAGGATTGGATCATCTAAATGACCTAAACAACTATAACCCACGCGGTAGTTCCCTTCGGGTAAATATCCCATTGCAAAATACCAATCCCCATCAGTAGTTTGTAACAATCGGCTCACCGACAACGGAGCCGTTAGCCCTGTTGGAGGTGTTGTTCCCATATCGGCCATTTGATCAATAGAAGTGACACTGTCTGGGTATAAATAAGCTAAATGATAAAATTCCCCGCCAACTGGAGTGAGATCTGCGTAGTCCATTTCACAACTGGCAACCCATTGCGGATCGACTTCGCCAATTAAATGGCCCATTTGACTGTTATCAACTGACCACATTGCACGATGACGCAATTGGTATTGCTCTTGCTCCATCAACAAACCCCGAAATAAATTAATTTCCAACGTCATCACACGTTCTCGGTTAGCAATAATCTGCACATCATCTATTGGCAAATAACCATTTTCAACTTGTAAACTATGACGGCCTTGACCATCTTCAACGTAACAACCCTGATTGCCATCGCCCTGATCAATTGTCACGTGGACATTATGATATTGGCCAACAGGTAGATCGATATTATCAATGGCAAGATGCCTATTCATGCCCTGATAATCGAGTAAATTGAACTCCCTATGTTGTAAGCTATAACGGTGTATTTCTCCCTTAGCGTCCGTCATAACAAGTTCATTCATCACTAATCCTAATCGAGACACTCCAACCATAGGAGCATCAGACACTCCTAAAGAGAATTGCCCTACATCGGTTGTGCTATCGCTATCGCTGCCACAAGCACTCAGCAATAAAACTGAAGATAACATTAATACTGAATAATAAGTTTTCATCACATGTCCTCAATGTATTTGAAACACGACCAGTGTTACCTACAAAGAGGTAGTTGAATTTGATCAACATCAACAAACAGCGTTTAAATTAGTATGATTTATAACCTAAAATTAACATTGTAAAATGAATTCACACATAACTTATCAATAGCGACATAAGCATAAAATATTGCGCTACAACATGCGGCTGTGAAATATGAATATCGAACCACACTTTATTTCCATTTCTACTATAAAAGTACGTAGAATGAGCAAAAGAGTTAAAGACTTTCAATCAGGATGAATAGATGAAAACCAAACTTAATGCGATCGCATCAGCCCTATTTTTATTACTCGCTCCAGCAGCAATGGCCGCCAATGTTGCTGTTATCACCTTAGAAAATGGTGCCAATGTTCGTCTAAAAGACGACTTCACTTGGGAATACATCATCACCGAAACAGTAACCCAACCAGTGCAAGCTGCTAAAGCAGACATCACAGAGCAAGCAAACGGAGTAACACCGCCTGCAATTGCACCTGCAGCGTCGGTAGCTGCAGTAACAACACCTGTTGCAGCACAAACGGTTGCCATGCCTACTGCGCCTGCAGTTAATTCTCAAGTAGCAACCACACGCTTAACTGCAGCGGCGTTAGCACAACCAGAATTATTAGGCAGTACGGCTAAAGACGGCATTAAAATCACCCTTGCAGACACAAAATGGAAAGGCGATAAGCTCGGCTTAGTGTTCGATTTTGACAGCACCAGTAACGAACATGTCACAGTTGTTGAAGTTGAAGTGAGTTTTTACAATGACAACGGTGCATTGCTCAAAACAGAAAAGCTTGAAGCCTGGGAAGCTATATTCCGTATGCCAGAAACTTACCTGCGTAAAGGTCAGCATCGCCAAAGTGATACAATTTGGGTAGAAGGTGTTAATAAGCAGCAATGGCAAAAGCAGTTAATCAGCTTAAAAATTATTGAAATTGAATCACGTTAGTAAAATCGATATTAGCGCCTGTACATACAGGTGCTAAAGACAAAAAGCCCAAATGAAATATCGTTTCATTTGGGCTTAATTTAGTGTGTAGGTTGGTAACCTTAGTTCAATAATTCATGTTCTTTAGGCAGTTGCTTACTAATCCACAATATCAATTTATGTTTACGATTCGGACCATCATCTTTATCTTCGGCTAATGGTTGGATTAAATTGTCTTGCACTAATAATCGATAAATACATTCCACTTTATCTTTTGGCGAAATGCCTTTGCCAAAATCTTCAAAACCACGCTTTTGCGCGTATCCCATGCCAATCTCCATCGCGAGCTTGAGCAGTTTTGTATCGTGTTTACCCGCTTTCATCTATCACCCTCGTCGTGCTATCTATTGCTATTAAGCTACGCGAATATCCACAAATTACCACTACAATTACAGCCGGAATGCCGCAAAATCTAACAAATATCACTATTAGTAACTTTAGTTACAATAATTAATCTTAGTTAATACCATTAACCTTTGCTGCAAGGCGCAGGCTTGGTATTGTACTGGGGTTATTACTTTATGTTTTTATTGTCACTATTCAGCCGCACAACACATTTTGAATAGGCATAAAAACACCTAAAAGGGCCAAGACCCAAGGATATTTCAATGCGTAAAACACTTATCACGACTGCAGTTAGTGCTGCACTGATGCTCAGCGCGTGTTCAGAGCAATCAGCAGACACCGCCATGGCAGCCAAAACCACAACAGATGCATCAACAACAATGACCAAAGCGCCTGCTACTGCCGACAACGTACTATTAACACCAAGCCCTTTACAATACATGGCACCACAGTTCGACAAGTTTAATGCGGGCGACTACTTACCTGCGTTTGAACAAGGCATGCAAGAGCACAAAGCAGAAATCGCTGCCATTACTAACAACACTGAAGCTGCCACGTTTGACAATACCATCGTCGCACTTGAAAAAACCGGCGCGATTTTAGACCGCACTCAACGAGTGTTTTTCAACCTTTCAGGGCTTATTTCAGACGACAACTTCATCAGTGTTGAAGAGCAAATAGTGCCTAAACTCACCGCACACCAAGACAACATCTATCTTGATGAAAAGCTGTTTGCGCGCATCCAAGCAATTTATAAAAACAAAGCCACATTAACAGGCGAAGACTTACGTTTAGTTGAAGTGTATTACGACCGCTTTGTCCGTGCCGGTGCCGAATTATCAGTCGCTGACAAAACAACAATGCGTGAGTTAAACGGTGAGCTAGCCAAATTTGAAACCAGCTTCTCACAAAACGTATTAAAGTCATTTAATGACGATGTGATCATAATTGAAGATAAAGCCCTGCTTGATGGCTTATCAGACAACGACATTGCATCATTAGCTGCTGCCGCTAAAGCTGCTGGTAAAACGGGTTACATGATCACTTTAGTGAACACCACCACTCAACCATTGCTTTCTAGTCTTAAAAACCGCGATGTACGTAAACAGCTATGGGAAACCTCAGCATATCGCGCCATGGACACCAACGCGCCGTTAAACATCAAAATTGCTCAACTGCGTGCACAAAAAGCCAAACTATTAGGCTACCCAACATGGGCGGCATACTCGCTAGGCGACCAAATGGCCAAAAATCCAGAAGCGGTTTATGGCATTCTTGACGACTTAGCGCCAAAAGCACTGGTTAAAGCCAAAGTAGAAGCGGCAGACATTCAAGCCGAAATCGTTAAAGACGGTAAAGACTTTACTTTAGAACCATGGGACTGGGCTTACTACGCAGAAAAAGTACGTAAAGCCAAATATGACCTAGACGACAGCCAAGTTAAGCCATACTTTGAAATGAACACAGTGCTTAACGATGGCCTGTTTTTCGCAATGGAAAAACTGTACGGCATTACAGTTAAACCACGTAACGACCTTCCTGTGTGGCACAAAGACGTCACAGGCTATGAAATCTTTAACAAAGACGGCAGCTCAATTGGTTTGTTCTACCTCGATATGTACGCACGCCCTGGTAAGCGTGGTGGCGCATGGATGGATGAGTTCGTTAGCCAGTCATTCTTAAAGAATACAAAACCAGTGGTATACAACGCGCTTAACGTACCTAAGCCAGCTGAAGGTCAACCAACACTGCTAACTTTTGACGAAGTGAGCACGTTATTCCATGAATTTGGCCATGCCATTCACGGTTTATATTCACAAGTTAACTACCCAAGCCTAGCCGGTACCCTAACTGCACGTGACTTTGTTGAGTTTCCATCACAAGCTAACGAAGACTGGAGTGTTGATCCACAAGTGCTAGCCAACTACGCGAAACACTACCAAACTGGTGAGCCGATTCCTGCAGAGTTATTAGGCAAAGTGTTAAAAGCCCACACCTTTAACCAAGGTTTTGGTACAGTTGAATACTTAGCTGCTGCGCTACTTGATATGGAATGGCATTCAATTCCAGCAGGCACCGAAATTACCGATGTAGCCGCTTTTGAGAAACAAGCACTAGCCAAACACGGCCTAGACTACGGCCCAATTGCGCCACGCTACAAAACCACCTATTTTAGCCACAGCTTCGGCGGCGGTTATTCAGCTGGTTATTACGCATACCTATGGACCGAAGTGTTTGCAGCAGACTCGTTTGCTTACATGATGGCTCACGGTGGATTAACGTTAGAGAACGGCCAAAAATACCGTGACGCAGTATTGTCAAAAGGTAACAGCCGAGATCTAATGCAAAGCTATATCGACTTTGCAGGTAAAAAGCCATCAACCGACGCCCTATTAAAGCGTCGTGGTTTAGTTCACTAATCGTTACTGATGTTACTGTCTCTCTCGTTAGCAACAAGCTATCGAGAGAGGCAAACTCACTATCGTCAACAGAGCTAATAATAAATTAATCGCGTTAAAAGTGTAAATATTGTCCAAACGCGACCCTTTTAAGGTCATTTTGCACATTTGTTGTGCCATTGAGCACATCAAGGCTTTACATTTTTTAGAATACCCTTATTATTCACCGCGTTCGGAGGGATGGCAGAGTGGTCGAATGCACCGGTCTTGAAAACCGGCAACGGTTTATCCCGTTCTAGGGTTCAAATCCCTATCCCTCCGCCACATTCAACAAAAAAGCCTCATCAGAAATGATGAGGCTTTTTTGTTTTGGCGAAAGATAGGGATTTAAACCCCGGGTTCCTCTTTATTACAAGCAAGCTATCCCTCCTCAAGATTCAAGTAAAAAGGCTCATCAGAAATGATGAGCCTTTTTTCGTTTAGGTGAAAGATAGGACTTTGAACCCACGGGTTCCTATTTATAAGATCGATACTTATATATGAGTTGTAAAGTGTATTCAGCATGTGGTTACTCATTCAATGACGAATTAGTGTAGTCATTTATGTCTACGGGCGACATGTCTCTGCACGCGGAAATGTATGCACTGAGGTATACATGCTGACATTTCTTGTTGAGAAGTATTGAGGTGTTTTTGTATAGAAACCATTATTTACTGGTTAGATTGTGCTTAACCGAATGGACTGATTTTTTCTACAGGTTTAAATAGATTTCACTTAATTAAAATCAACCAATTTCATGAAGTAAGCCAAAAGTTCATGAAGTAAGCCTAAAGTCGTAATATGGATTTATTTTGAAAAGTATAATTGATTGATAATATTGCAAATAAATTTCACAGCTCGTTTTTTGAACGGCATTAACGCGCAACCTTGGTTTATTTTAGGAGATTGAGAGTATTTTATCACTTTACATCAAAGACATAGAGAATGTAGGATGATTTAAATCAATAACTTGAACGGCCGACTTTATTTGGATAGCCGTTCAATAAGCTATTAGGCCTTACATGGAGGTAGTCTTTGTGCTCAATGACAATCTGTTCACCTCTCATTTTTATGAGAATAATATTCCAGCATGGCCGTGTCCTAAATGTGGAGTTCAATCACTGTCTTGCAACGAAGGTCATTTCAAAAAGCAGTTTAAAGAACCTATTGACACAAACCATCCGGAATTTGATCCACATTGGATTGAATATATTTTCACGATGCATCTAAAGTGTTCAAACTCTTCATGTTGTTGCCAAGTAGTTTGTATTGGAACTGGTGATGTATCTCAAGAGTACTTAAATGATGGCTCTAACGATTGGGATTGGATTGATAATTTTCAGGTAAGTCATTTCGAGCCATCACTTAAAATATTCACACCTCCCCAAGACACACCCGAATTGGTAAAAAAGGCCCTTTATGCATCGTTCTCAACGTTCTTTTCTTTTCATCCTCAAGCTTAAGTCTAAGCGCTCTACGCTCTGCATTGGAGGTTCTCCTAGGTGAAATGGAGATAGCCTCAGTCGACATAAATGGCAAATTTTTAAGCCTTGCAAAACGTATTAATCTACTTCCAGAGGAAAGTCGAGAAATTATAGAACCTGCTAATGCAATACGATGGCTAGGAAATGATGGGACACATGCTGGCGGCTTTCGAGTTCATAAAAGTGATGTACTTGATGGCTATAGGATTTTTTAGCACATACTTATCGCACTCTATCCAGAAAAGAGAGCGTCGATAGATGCTTTAGTTAAGCGTATAAATGAGGCCAAAGGATTAGGGCGTTAGACATAGCAAGTAAATCCAGTTGACTTCTAAGGCGCACATGATTTAAACGTTGAGGCTGTAGCATTACTCTTTCTTTAGAAAGTCGACCTATTTTTAGGGCTCCGAATGCATTACCTAGTGTCTTAAAAGCGCTTAAGATTGGTTTAAGGAGCTCGTTTTCAATTAAATTTGGCTGCTAGAGTTATTCTACAGTCTCGTAGTCTAAAATTCAAAAAGGTTAGAATAATGACGAATGGAAATATAACTAGAATATCTGACAATGAAGCTATTGTCGCATCAGTGCCAAAAGATGCATTCAAAGCAATGTTTTATCTTTTTGCGGGAAAGCCTGATTCTAGATCTAAATCATTTTCAAAAAAAATACAAATTAACAAGCAATCTATAATTGATCTGAATAGCAGCATCAGAAAAAAATTCGAATTGCATCAAATAGATCAAGTTGTCACAACTGTTTCTATGGCGCAAAAAGGAAAAGAGGCAACCGAATTTGGCATCTGGAGTACCTTTGAAGAGCATGATTTTAAAATTCCAGAGGTGACCGAGTCGGTACTATTAAAATGGGATTTTTTAATAAAACTGGAATCTTATGCGGCTCCTCAAAGGCATACGCTTTCTGTAAAAATTATAAAGTCCCCAACCGCTGAGGACGTACTTAGGAGAGTCTTTACGCAGCAAGACGAGGAAGATGATTCGGGAAGCGGTGTTTGTACAGTTCGAGTTGATTTTATTAATCACATGCTGGCAGATGAGCTTATTAATGTTGTCGAAAAGTGGAATAAAACTCTTTCTAAATGTTCATCTATTCCAAGCTTTGTTGAGTGGGCTGTGAAGTATGACCATAAGATCGCACGGGCCATTCATTATTCCATCTCCACGTTCGTATTGATTTTGATAGTAGCACTTGTTGGTCACTACGGGAGAAATTGGACTGAGCTTTACCGCTTGGCTCAAGTTGTCATACTTGGAGTGGCAGCGTTTCATATTGCCGTCGGGATAGGCAGATATTTTGCCAGTAAAGCATACTCATCTATCAACGAATCAGCTGAGTATTTTCCTTTTTGTATAACAAGCGGAGATATCAACGCAATTGAAGATTCAAGAAAAAGCACTCTAAAACATCTTCGAGGCTTTCTTTTTTCTTGTTCTATTGCTTTTTCAATTAATATTGCTTGCGCTATAACTGTATTTAAGGTTGGTCTGAGCTAACAAGAGACTATCGCTCAATAACCATGATTAAGCCTTAGCACTTGAAGCTGAACATCATTCTTCTGACGATAAAAAAACAACAGTTTGGTGTAACAACTAACTAATTCAAAACTCGTACAACCCGCGTATACAGGCGTCTTAGAATTAGGGGGGAGGGTTCAAATCCCTACCCCTTTGAATATTGAGTTTTCAGAACGATGACTTTACGTTTATATTCTGTAGTTATACTTTAGCCCTCATAAAGTTTCTGTATTAACCGTATTTTACCGCCTATTTACAACACGCTTTATGACTGAACCACTGACCTTGTCACTAACCCATTAGGAATTGAAACGATGAAACAAATCTGCTTGGTTTTATTGGCCTTGGTCTCAATGCCTTCATGGGCTGATGACATGGTGTTGGCTGACGCGATGAAAGCGCTTGATACTGCGGTGTTTGACTCATTTAATCATTGTCAAAGTCCGCAAGAACTAGATAAGCACGCAAGCTTTTTTGCAGCGGATGTTGAGTTTTATCATGATAATGGTGGGGTAACGTGGGACCGTGACAGCATGATTGCGAATACTAAAAACAATGCCTGTGGTCATTACACTCGGAAGTTAGTTGAGGGCTCTTTTAACGTCCACTCGATTAAAGATTTTGGTGCGATTACCGAAGGGGTGCATATCTTTTGTCAGAATAAAACCAACCAATGTGAAGGTAAAGCTGACTTTGTCATGGTTTGGCGTAAAGTAGATGAAAAATGGCAAATAACCCGAGTATTAAGTTACGGTCACCGAGAAAATAAATAAAAGGATATTAATAATGTATAAGCAAGTTTCAATTATTACACTCAGCATGATGCTGTTAATGGGTTGTTCTGGCACTGTGCCGACTTTGGGCATTAATGATGGCCAGTTAATGCCATGTCCTGAATCGCCAAATTGTGTCAATAGCCAACAATCAGTTGCAGATGAAGAACATGCAATACAACCGATTGAGTTCGTTGGCACACGCCAGCAGGCACAGGCAAAACTGTTGCACGTACTAAAGGCTGCTGAACGAGCGAATATCGTCGTGGTTGAGGATGATTATATCCGAGTAGAATTTACCTCGCAGATTATGCGTTTTGTCGATGATGTTGAGTTTTATTTCCCGTCAACAACATCTGATAACATTACCATCCATGTTAGATCTGCTTCACGTATTGGAGAGTCTGACTTTGGGGTTAACCGCGAGCGAATAGAACAGATTAGAAATAACGTCAAACTATAGTGACGATAAAAAGATCGATCAACGTAATAACAGGTTAGCTTGTGTCTGTTTCATTTTGCTAAAATGAAACAGATGGAAGCGACCACCCCCCAGAGATTGGTCTGGGAGCTTGTATAAAGAGCCCTCATGAGTTTGGTTAGTTTCGGGTTATCTACTGCAACATTATCAACTGAACGTCATCAACGGTGGCATCACTGCCACCTCATCAAAGTCTGGAGTTAGCATGAATAGTAAAATTATTGGGATTGTACTTGTTATTGCGGGTATTTTTTTAGCGTTGTGGGGCTACAATATTTATGATGCAGCGAGCTCTCAAGTTACCCGCGCGATAAGCGGTGATACGCCAATTGAAGCCTGGGCTGGAATGGCCGGTGGTATTATTGCGGTTCTAATAGGTATTACAAAGTTGAAATAATGGATTGTGATTAAACGTTGATGTAAAAACATTCAACCATAATGGCTGCCAGCTGATGACTATTTATAAGTAACGTTATTGACTCCAAAAACCAAATTAATACCTGTAAACAGCAATTGATTATTGGTTTTTACTTTTGAACTTTCATTACTATTGGCACCGGTAAAGGTTGCAGTAAATAACCACTGCAACCTTATTTTAAACCTCACCTAAATAACGTTATCCAACCAGCTTATCGTTAAGTAAATCGAGTCTATCTTGTCCCCAAAATGGCTCATTTTGATACACATAGGTCGGCACACCCAACACACCTTTTTCAATAGCATCTACGGTATTAGATTCATATATTGCTTCTATTTCGGCTGACAATGCTTGCTGCACAACACCGTCGGCATCTAGATTGAGTGAGGTTAATATTTGTCGGATAACCGCTTCGTCTGCAATGTTTTGATCTTTTGCCCAACATGCTGCCAGTACATTGGCAACAAACTCACTGACAGCTTGTCCAGCTTGCTGTAACACAATAGTACATCTGTCGGCCAAACCAGGGTCTGCGGGGAAAAAAGCGGGCTGCAGATTAAGGGTTAATTTGCGCTTTGTTGACCAACGAGCTAACTCAATTAAACGATAGTCTTGCCTGGCTTGCAGGCGTTGTTTTACCGGTAACACACCTAATACTGCAAACAGTTTTGGCAGTTTAATCGGCTTATAGTTGATAGCAGTTTTGTGCTGTTCAGCCAACGAGGTAAAGGTGTTATGGCCTAAATAGGCATAAGGTGAAAGGCTAGTAAAATAATAATCTATTGCTGTTGTCATGGTTCACATTACCTTTTTAGGCTTATTTGAGGGACTGAGTGATTACACAAGTGTATTTAGCTTATACCTAGCATTAACTGCTAATAGATAACGGGTAACAGGTAACGACCATAATACAATAATAACTAACAGATAAATTCTACGTACTATTGCTTAAAGTCTGTCTTTTGGCCACTGAACACTTTACAACCAAGCTCATAATAAACTAACAATAAACCTTAAAGAATATTAAGTCTCTCTACGATTAAGACCATAATTTAATAAGGTAGATCAACATAAACCTGTTACAGGGCCAGCTGTTGTAACTCACTCTTTAGCTTAAAAAGTGTTTCACACTCCCGCTAAGTGACTGAGATTGAACATAGTCGGCATAACGCTGTTATAGAGTGATGCTGATAAATACAAAAAGTGCCAAAAGGCACTTTTTGTATTTTAAAGAGGAAAGATACCTCTTTAGCAACTTAGCATTTATTGCGCTGGATTAACGCCAGGGGTAACTTCATCCACACTAAAGCCTGTTTTGGCCGATTGAATGACATTAATCGCTTCAGATGTCAGTGCATTATTGCCTGTCAGTAGGTCATTTAAGTTACCAGACTCTGAATTAACTAAACCTAACTCTCGTAGCATGGCATCAACCACAGGGGCATTAGCACGATAGTTTAATGCTGCAGTGGTTACTTGCTCTGCAATACCACCCTGGGATTGGTTACCCTCGCCGTTACTCATTTGATTGCCCGTACCATAGCCTTGTAAAATCTTAATACCTTCAATTTTTTCAAGCGGTTTAACGGCTTGAGCAATAATATCTGGTAAGGCTTTTAATATGGCTAATGATCTTTGCAGTGCAATTTGTTCGTTGCTCAGTACGTTTTCAGCTTCGTACTGTGCCCGCTTACCAGCCGCTTCAACTGCATAGATTTTCTCATCGGCTGAGGCTTTTAGCATTTTAGCGTCTGCACTGGCACGCGCTTCAATTAAAATGGCGCTAGCTCTATCTTCCGCGGCAACTTTTTCTGATTCAGCTCGAACTGTAACGCCCACGGCCTCGCGCTCAGCTTCTTTACGGGCGTCAATCACCTCAATGTCTTTACGACGATTAGCTTCTGCAGTTTGGCGCGCAGTAATAACCGCTTCTTCTTTTTCTACCTTGGTTTTTTCAGCTTCTGCAGCGCGAGCGCGAGCGGCTGACTCTTCTTCCGACTTAGCAGCTACCGCAATGCGTTTGTCTTGTTCAGATACTTCAATATCGCGTTGTTGCTGAATGCGTGACTGTTCAATAGACTTATACTTTTCAATTTCACGGGTTTCGATGTCTTTGGTTTTTTCAATTTCAGCCGTTTCAATTGCGCGCTCTTTAGCAATTTCGGCTTCACGTTCTTCACGGGCTTTGTTTTCTTTTTGTTTAATGATTTCAGCTTTTTGATCGGCACGTTTAAATTCAAGCGACTGTTGCTGCGCGAGGCGAGCTTCTTCTTCCGACTTTTCGATTTCTAACGATTCTTTTTCTGCTTCAAGATTCCGCTGTTCAATTTTAATGCGGTTTTCTTGTTGAATATCGTTGGTTTCTTTACGTTTTTCTTCAATGATTTTAGCTAAACGAGCACGACCTTCGGCATCAAATGCGTTATTTTCATTAAAAAATTGCAAGTCAGTTTGATCAAAACCCGTGAGCGACACAGATTCTAATTCTAGGCCGTTTTTCTCAAGGTCATTGGCGACATTGTTCTGCACTCGCTGGACAAAGTCTGCGCGCTGCTCATGCATTTCGGTCATGGTCATTTCAGCTGCAACGGTACGCAATACGTCGACAAACTTTGATTCCATTAATTTTTTAAGTTCTTCAACACGATTAGTGCGAGTACCTAACGTTTGCGCTGCCATTGAAATCCCTTCGGCATTTGGCGCAACACGTAAATAGAAGTCGGCTTTTACATCAACGCGCATTCTGTCTTTGGTGATGAGGGCATCTTTTTGATTTTTTTCAACTTCAATACGCAAGGTATTCATGTTGACCGAAATAGTTTCGTGCAGCACTGGCAGCACAATTGCGCCACCATCTTTAATGATTTTCTCACCGCCGAACCCGGTACGAACAAAAGCCATTTCTTTACTGGCTCGTTTGTACAGTTTGGCAAATATAAGTCCAATAATAATCAATCCTAATACTGCTATGCCAGCAATGAGGAGGACAAAGCCGCTTCCTGAATCAAAGTTTGTTAACGTTTCCATTTAATTTCCTTTTAAATACAAATGTGTTTATCAAAAAGTGTCATTGGAATGACATTTTTATTTTTAGGGTATATCTCAATAAGATATTTTTAGGTTAACTGAATCTGGTTGCTGTCCAGACTTTGCCTTGATGAGCGATGAGTACAACATCGACGCCAGGCAAAAATTCGATATCGTCGTGTTCTGGTTCAACTAACACGTAGTGTTTCTGCCCAAATGTGTCCCGAACCACCGCTTCTGTCGGCATGCCTTTTATTGCACGACCTTGGGTGATCTTGCCGACACAACCGCCAAGCGCATCAATTGATATTGCTGAGGTTTCGTTTTTAGGGAGTATATTGGCAATACCATTACCAATAAAGTGGCTTGAAAAAAACATTATGACTAACGCAACAGGTACGGTGATTAATTGGGGTAAAAAGCTGCCAAAAAGTTGTGAATAGCCAAAGTTAATCACATAGCCTGCTATCGCAAAACTACTTAATGCTAAAACAAACCAGATAAGTAACGGTAAGCGATTAAGACACAGCCAACCTAATATACCGGTCATTCCGGTCATTCCGGTAACAGATACCGTGGTATCAACATCTGTATCTACATCGAGTGAAAACCAATTTTCAAGTGCACTAAATACACTTAAGCCTGCAATCAAGGCGATGATTTCGAACATCCCCAATATGACCACAATAGCGAGCGCAATTGAAAAGGGTATATTTGCTTGAGCGACTAAAAAAGCCTGCATTGTTTCTCCATAAACCTAACAGGTTAAACTCCATTTGATTGTAAAATATCATGTTATTTTGCAGGAGGATATGAGCGAATAATAATTCCGGATGCTTTTTGAGATGTAAGCCTACTATTATGGATAATTCGGAACAATTTTGATTCGACAATACTCAAACAAAACCGCGCACATAAAGCAGTGATGCCATAATTGTTGAGAACAATCTAAAACGTAAGTTGAGTATTTTTTGCGCTTCGACACGACGTAAACACAAACGATACTGCAGACTAATGCAGTGACCTGAGGCCGTGTTATTTGTACGTAAGCTAGCTCTTATTGCTATCTCATAATGCCAACTCTTATTGCTAAGTTATTTGCTTAGTTATTTGCTAAGTACGACTTAATCTAAACTGTAAGTAGGCAGCGATAATGGCATTCGCGTCTTCGACTTGTGGGTAATGCCCCAACGTAGGCAGTTCGGTTACATCTGCATGAGGAATCAATTTACGATAATGATCGATCATGTGTTGGCCCGAGATCGGATCTTTAGCCCCTGCGATCAACTTGATTGGTATTGTACTGTTGATAATCGCCCCAACCCAACGTTCGCGGTGTTGTTTACGCTGGGTGATATAGTTAATCAATTTATGCATTACCGCTAAGCCATTATTGTGGTTAAGCAGTTGCCATAAAGCGTCGATAACCTGTGGCGTAGGCGGTGTCGATGGCCCAAATATACGTTGTAAATTAGCTGCAAACTTTTGTTTGTTAATTAACTTAGACACCAGAGGCCCTAATGGAGACAGTAGCAAGGTTTGAATGAGCAAAGGTTTGTGGGTTTCGGGAAACAAACCCCCATTAAGAAAACACACACTGTTAATGCTCAATGAACTGTTGCCATCAAGTTGCCTTGCTAACAACTCTTGCGCGACCGTATCACCATAGTCATGGGCTAAAATATGATAATGGCTAACGCCAAACTGCTGTAAAACAACTTCATAAATATCGGCTTGCTGACTGATTAAATAATCAACATTTTTGGGCTTGTCTGAAAATCCAAAGCCCAACATATCAAGAGTTACCACAAAATAGTGTTGAGTTAACTCATGCCACATACCTTCCCAATCCCAACTTGCGCTAGGGTAACCATGAATTAACAATAACGCTGGCGCCTTTCTATCACCCGCTTGACGAGTAAAGATCTGCTGATCGTTAATAGACAAAAATTGCCCCTGCTGTTGCCACTCGCACAGTTGGATCATGACTATATTATCCGTTAAATAATGAGCTTAGATAACAGAATCACACATCATCCCCATATTGGCTAGTCTGTTTCTATGGAAGGTGAGCCATAAAAAATAAAGTTGTTACACTTAAGTTAATGATAAATCGATACTTAAATTAGCTAGCATTTTTCGTTCCTTTAAATCATCACGAAAGTAGTATTTTTAAGCATTGGACGTATACTTATTGGTATTCCCTCGTAATGACGGTAAAGCTATTAATGCAAACGCAGGTTAATGATCCACATGTTTTAAACGACCACCTAAAGTTGTTATACCAAAATGCGATTCCGGGCATTGCCATTACTATTGTAGCTTCGGCTGGACTAGCTTTTGGGTTTGCGGAACATTCGACAGTTCATTATAAATTCATCTGGTGGTTATGTTTATCTGCGGTTGTTGGTTTTCGTATTATCGATACGGCTTTGTGGTTTCGGCGTGCTAATAAAGGCCTATTCAGTTGCCAAAATGACTTATATCGTTTTGGTGCAGGTGTATTATTAACTGCGTTTCTTTGGGCCTTTTATTGTGTTTATTTTTATAACAAATCGAGTATTGATGAGTTATTTTCTTCTCTAGTCATTGTGTCTGCAATGGCTGGCGGTGCCGCTACGGTATTATCTGGCAACAAGTTATTATCGCAAATTTATACTCTAATGTTATTAGCTCCCTTCTCGCTGCAAATGATACTTGGTGATAATCCTGCCCATCTATTATTAGGCTGTTTAGGCTTAGCCTATGCTGCTGTTATGTTATCGGTTGCCAATGCTGCCGCTAATTTTACTAAAAATTCTATTATGTTACGCAATGAACATAATCAGTTATTAAAAACCATGGAACACAAGGTTCAACAAAGAACCGAAAAAATTATCGAATTAAGCCAACACGACTCACTGACTCAATTACTCAATCGACGCTCATTTCTAGCCGCCGCCAAGCTACAGTTATCGCAAATAGAAACCGACAGTCAATATGCTATTTTCTTCCTTGATTTAGATGATTTTAAACAGGTAAATGACAATTTTGGTCATCGGGTTGGTGATGAAGTACTAACTGAAGTGGTAAAGCGAATTAAACAAGCTTGCCAGCACGATGAAATAATCTGTCGTTGGGGTGGTGATGAATTTATTATTATGGCCCACCAAAGCCCTCTTTATCGTTTTGAAGATTTGGCTATCGCACTTAAAAAGCATATTAATCAGGCTATTATTACGACGCAGCATGTGATTCATATGGACTGTTCTATTGGTATTGCAATGTATCCTGAACACGGCCAATCAATATCAGATTTAATCAGCTTGGCCGATCTATCCATGTATAGCCGCAAAAGTGGCGGTACTGATGACTATGTAATGTTTAGTGGTGAGCTAGAGCAGAAGATAAAGCATGAAATGCATTTAAGTAAAGGGATTGCCCAAGCTATTGCCGAGCAACAATTACGTTTGGTGTTTCAACCCATTATTGACTCCACTACTGGTGATATAGCCTCTGTTGAAGCGTTACTCCGATGGGAATTTGAAGGCAATAATATTCCACCGGATGTGTTTATTCCGTTAGCAGAAAAAAATGGCGCCATTAAACAAATAGGCTACTGGGTACTTGAAGAGTCGGTGCACCATCTGTCAGCATTACATTTGTTAAAGCCGCAATTAGCAATATGCATTAATGTGTCGGTGATTCAATTTGAAGATATTGATTTTGTCAGTAAAGCTGAGCAAATCATTAACCAGTACCATGTAAATCCAAGTAAAGTGCATTTAGAAATCACTGAATCGGTTTTTTCGCAAGATAAGCTTAAATTAATCGATATGGTTAAAGCACTACAATTACTTGGCTTTATGATTTCCATCGATGATTTTGGCACTGGTTATTCGTCATTATCAGTGATCCAAGATTTACATGTTAATACCGTTAAAATCGATCGTTCTTTTATCAATAACCTTCACCTTCATGGCATTGATATTGTTAAAGCAGTAATGGTGATGTCTCATGGCCTTGGCTACCGTGTTGTTGCTGAAGGTGTTGAAAACCAGCAACAAGCCAACACACTTACAGCTTTAGGTATTCATTATTTACAGGGCTATTTATTTGATAAACCGCTTGAGTTTGATGCATTAACGCAAAAACTATCACGTCATCCTGATGAACAGCGTTCTCCCTTCTTATTGCGGTCTGCTAATTCTTAATCTAGTCATAAGCACTTAACCTCCAGCTAATTTATTGCCTAATTAACGGGAGCGGGTGCTATGATTCCATCTCGTTTAACTTCAACCAAACAACATGTTCAGTTAACTTATTCATTTTCATGAATAGGCTATTAACCATCTGTTATTAGCCTATCCATTTTAACTGATTAACATCGCGAGGAACGTCAGTGTTAACAGATCCATTATTTTGGTTAGTGGCTATTCCAGCGGTATTAATTACCGGGATGTCAAAATCAGGCTTTGCTGGCGGTGCGGGCGGATTAACCGTGCCTTTACTTGCCTTGGCCATTAGCCCTGCAGCCGCTGCGGCAGTCATGTTACCGCTATTGGTTTACATGGACTTTTTAAGTGTGCGCTCTTGGTGGGGAAAACAAAATACGACCCAACTGTGGATTTTGTTGCCTGCGGCCATTGTCGGTATTGTGGTGGCTTATCTGCTATTTGATCAATTGAATGAGCAGTATTTACGCGGCTTATTAGGGGTTATTTCTTTAGGGTTTGGTGTTTATGGCCTGACCTTAGGTGAATGGTCACAACGGAAACCATCCTCTTTTATCGGTCGAATATGTGGCACTATTGCAGGCTTTACCAGCTTTGTCGCTCATGCAGGTGGGCCGCCATTAAATGCCTATTTAATCCCGCTGCGTTTAGCTAAAACAGAATACTTAGGCACTGCGGTGGTGTTTTTTGCGGTTGTGAATGCTGTGAAGTTAATTCCCTACAGCATGCTAGGACAAATTAACCTTAGTAATTTATTAGTCTCCGCACTATTGGCGCCAATTGCCTGGATTGGGGTAATACTCGGACTGCGCATTCAAGATAAGTTTGATGAAAAACAGTTTAAAAAAATCATCCTAAGCTTAATGATAGTGGTAGGTTTACGCTTACTGTGGACGGCGTTGATACCATAATTGATGTGGTAATATTTGATGTCGCTATAACAAGCTCAACAATATAAAGAAGGTAAAATATGAGTGCTGATAATCGCTATTTTTATGAACCTAGTAAAGGTCATGGCCTGCCACATAACCCACTCAATGCCATTATTGGCCCACGCCCCATTGGCTGGATTGCCTCTCGCAATACCCAAGGCCAGCGAAATCTAGCGCCTTATAGTTTCTTTAACTGCTTTAATTACGATCCGCCAATTATCGGTTTTGCCAGTACTGGTTGGAAAGACAGCGTCGCCAACATTGTTGAAACTGGCGAGTTTGTATGGAACTTAACTACCCGCAGTTTAGCCGCGCAAATGAACCAAACCTCTGCCGCATTACCCCGTGGTACTGATGAATTTGAATTTGCCGGACTAACGCCAATAGCAGGCAACATTGTTAAAGCCGATCGCATTGCACAAAGCCCAGTCAGCTTCGAATGCAAACTGTCGCAATGCATTCAGTTAACCGCAGCTAATGGTGACAAAATTGATACTTGGCTAGTACTTGGTGAAGTAGTGGCTGTGCATATTGAAAAGCACTTGCTGAGCGCAGAAGGGATTTATCAAACAGCATTAGCTGAACCCGTATTACGTGCTGGCGGCCCATCGGCTTATTATGGTATTTCTGACGAGTTACGTTTTGATTTACATCGCCCGACTTTATAAGTTGAATAAATGATGGATGCTAAACGATGGATAATGAGCAACTTGCTTCACATCAGCCAGAAATAGCCTTAACGAGATAGCTTTGAAAATTCCAAACCGTATTTTACAAACAATTAGTCAGGCTATTTCGGCAGATAGAGTCACTCATATAGAGGTAATTCAACCGCTTTGGGGTGGTTATGGCCAATTATTTCGCGCTTATGTAACAGGCAAACAGTACTCATCGGTGATTGTGAAATATATCTGTTTGCCTCAACCGAAGTCGCATCCTCGAGGTTGGAATACTCCACTGTCGCATCAGCGTAAATTACAGTCGTATCAAGTAGAAGTGAATTGGTATCAACACTATGCAAATAATCATACACAGCAGCAATTCAGTCCTCTTCCGCGTTGTTTGTATGTAGACCAACAAGCCAATGAAACCCTATTAGTATTACAGGACTTGCATACCCTGGGGTTTACCCAAGTCAGAAAAACCGCCACATCTGCCACCGTACTCGCGTGCTTAACGTGGTTAGGGCATTTTCATGCTAAATACATGCACGTAGAGCCAAAAGGACTTTGGCCTTTTGGTACATATTGGCATCTCGATACGCGACCAGACGAGTTAGCCGCTTTAGCCCACAGCCCACTTAAGTCGGCAGCCCATCTCATCGACGATGCCTTGAAACAATGTCCATTTCAAACCTTGGTGCATGGCGATGCCAAATTAGCTAACTTTTGTTTTAGCCAGAATGACCATGCTGCAGCAGTCGATTTTCAATATATCGGCCAAGGTTGCGGCATGAAAGACGTAATAATGTTGTTAAGCAGTGTATTGAGCTATCACGAACCAGAAGCGTTAATTAATGGTTATCTTAATCATTATTTTGCCGCGCTAACCCAAGGCCTAGCTGAGTGTCATCCGTTAATCGATCCACTTGAGGTACAACAAAAATGGCGACCTTTATATTGTGTGGCTTGGGCTGATTTTCAACGTTTTATTAAAGGTTGGAGTGTTGAGCATTTCAAAATCAACTCATATACCGAAACGCTAACCGAACAAGCGATAAAACAACTCGCCACAGCCTAATCTCATTATTGCTGATTAATTAACCATCCAAAAGTTATTATCCTATCCCAATTGGCTAAGGCTGCTATTGCCGTCTACAGTTGATAAACACTGTAGTATTTGTTGCCCCATCCATCGGTTATTTATTACCAGCAAGCACTGCAATCCGCTGTCTAGTTCGAGTAAACATAGCTCCGTTTTGGATTTGTATAAACAAAGCCATAAGCTAGGAAGTCACCATATGGAAAGTCCGTTTACGTATATTTTAATCACCTTGTTTTTTTCTAGCATTCTGCTGTCGATAATCTTTTTCATGACATGGCAAACCATGGGAAAACAAAAATATGCGTTAATGTTTTCATTATCTTTTTTAGCCTCAACAGTGCTGTGGGCTAATAGTCTGTTTAAAAGCTTATTTCTTTCTCACGAACTGTATTGGATGATAGGTTGCAGTGTTTCCATGCTGTCGGTGGTGCTCGGGACATGGGGGCATTGCTTACGCACTAACACTAAAATCCATCCCGCAACACTGCTAGGCATAGGCGTATTTGGGATGATGCTAACCTATTACTTTACGTATATTAGCCCACATCTAGGCTTAAGAATGTCGTTGTATTTATACGTTGATGTGTTGTTATTGATGATCACCAGCGTGGTGATTATTAAGCACCGCACCAAATCACGCCCTGCCGAAATTGGTGCGTCGTTAATGCATTTCATATTTGCAATGTGCATATTGGTTGCAGCGAGTATCGCACTATCCCAAGGTAAAGAGATGGATGTAGAACTTATAAAGCTCTACGCCATTGTTAACTTTACCGCCCTACCTGCGGCTTATGTTGGGATGTCAGTATTTGTGATTTATATGCTGGCTTCTGATTTGGCCGAAGAAATGAAGTTGCTGGCGATGACAGATCCGCTGACTGATTGCTTTAATCGTCGGGGATTTTATAGCCACGCAAAACAAAAATTACTTGAGTTACAAAAGCAGCCGCAACATGCGTGCCTCATTTATTGGGATATAGATAAGTTTAAAGCAATTAACGATCAGTTCGGCCATGCTGGCGGCGATCAAGTATTAATCAGCATTACCCAGTTAATCAAACAACATATAAAAAAAGACGACTTAATCGGCCGCATGGGCGGTGAAGAGTTTGTTATATTAATCGAGCGCAGCAATTATCAGGAGGCTATCAATGTCGCCGAGCGATTAAGGGCCATGATTAACCAAACACCTATTGTTTATTGCGGTCAGCAAATTAGCGTGACCGCCAGTTTTGGGGTCGTTGAACTCAGTAACCAAGACATACCAATAGAACAAGCAATCGATCTCGCCGACAGCGCGTTATATCAAGCCAAAAGCAGTGGCAGAAACAAAGTAGTCTTTAGCGAACTCAGCTCAAGATAGTTCACTACTTCTGAATCGAAGCCACTCCAGGAAAACGATGAACGATTGCCCAAATGAGGGACAGGTTAGTTAACTTCGATTCGAATATTATCGCTTAATGTTTCTAGCTGTGAAATTAACAATGCGATAGTCACATTTTCCGGTAATCTTAATGTCAGCTTAGCACTGTACACCGTTTTACCTAAACTGGTGACTTGCACACGGTAACATTCCTGGTGGTCTACGCTTACCTCAAGATCGGCTAAAATTTGATTCATATCATGGGTTAAACCTGAGCGATCATTGCAATCTAGAGTGAGTTTACATTCTTGTGATAGACGAACAGAATCATGCTCATATTCTGCATAGACGAACGTTAATTGTGAAAACTGTTGCTCTAATGCTTGTTTTAATGCCGCTTCCTTATCGACATCTATCATCACCCTCATCATGGCCACAAATTGCCCGTCGAGTTTAATGACTTTACTGGTTTCCCAACTTGCACCTATTTCACGGCTAACCTGGGCAAGTGATTGCAGTAGATTAGGCTTTAAAGTCCCTAATACTGTAGTGATAAACCTATGTTGCATATAACCTCCGATGCCAATAAACCACAAAGATGCTGGTATATTTAATGTAGTTTTAGTTAAAGCCTAACTACAGACTAGCTATCACACGAAAGCGCGTCTGTGGTCTAGCACACAAATCAAACAAATGAGTTGTCATCTGCGACCAAACATCTCGATAGGTGAAGTAATCGAACGGGTAAATACGCTTGGTATAATACGCAAAGTAGCAGCAGGAAATTGTCGGTGCTAGTCGGCATTTATTGACCATAGCGATAAATTTTGCAGCAAATGTTATTTTTGCAGGCCACAACAAACTTAGTGAATTTGTATCGCTTGCATCACAAAATTACGTTTATCAGCTACGGCTTAATAACCCAAGTGAATGGTATAACGATGCTGTTTTTGAGACTTATCACACCAATAGCAACAACTTGAACTATGTCACGCCACTCCGATGCAATGCCATTATCTAATTGAATTTAAACAACTTATTATAATCATCCCTGTCACCCTTAAACTACTCCATAAAAACAACCAGTTAAGCCATTGTTTTTAAGGATAAATATTTATTTTACCATTAACGCTACATGCCCATTATTGCTTATTGCTACCCATAGACGCTTTCTCTAAAATGCGCGCCTTGCCCATAAGGGTACAGATTCACTTTTAGCGGCATTACATTCGCCGTTGAACTTTTCCATTAGAGGAACACAATGTCTACAAAATTAGCGAATCCGGCACCATTAGGATTAATGGGCTTTGGCATGACAACCATACTGCTCAATATCCATAATGCTGGCTATTTTCCAATTGATTCGATGATCCTCGCAATGGGGATTTTCTACGGAGGCATTGGCCAAGTTATTGTCGGTATGATGTGCTTTATGCGTGGCGACACCTTCGGCACCACCGCGTTTACTTCATACGGCTTATTTTGGTTAACCTTAGTGGGTATTATCTTAATGCCAAATATGGGCATAGCCGCCAGTCCTGCACACTTTATGGGGTGGTATCTAACGCTATGGGGCACCTTTACGGCCTTTATGTTTGTAGGATCGTTACGTTATCCACGAGCAAAACAAGTAGTATTTGGTTCATTAACTATCTTGTTTTTCTTATTGGCCGCTCGTGACTTTACCGATAATGCATTGCTTGGCACGATTGCAGGTTTTGAAGGTATTTTTTGCGGAGCAAGCGCCATTTACTTTGCCATGGCCCAAGTGCTTAATGCTGAATACGGCCGAACTATTTTACCTGTTGGAGAGTTAACTCAGTCTAACACTCAGGTTCAGCCCCAAACAGCTGAAGCAGAAAAAGTGACCTTACACTCGGTTAAAGCATAAATAATCAGAGCTAGGTATAAATACTTAACAGGTCGATGCATTGCATCGACCTTTTTGTTTGCATAAATTAATGCACCAAACGACAGCCACATACGGTATTACTCGGCTGAAATAATACCACTGCATAATCTTTAGTTTCATCGCGTTCCAACACCTGGATGCTTAATGAGTGCATGCCATTCTTGTTTAAATTTATTCCGCTCACATACGACAAATATTCATAATGTGCTGGGGTCTCGAAACTACTTCCGCCCAAATACTCTTGTTTAGTGGTCACTGAAATATCGTACATTTGCCTTTGAGCATCAATTTTATTTACTTTGCCCGTCATCGCTAATGTGCCAGCAGAATTGCCCTCTAAGTCATAATAGCGATAGTTAATTTGGGCTAAACCATCTTTAGAGACTAAATCGACCAATAAGTAATGATCGCTGTCTACTGTACCAACTTCATGATTAAACAGTTCAGAACTGCAGCTCAACATAAAGCTTGGAGCCTTAGATGTTAGCGAGTAAATGGCGCCAATACTGGCCAGCAAACACAGCAGAATGACAATATTGATGGCCCATAATCCTTTTCTTGCCATTGTACTAACGCCCCTGAGTTCTATGAGATGAGGCAAGTCGAACAGGTAACGAGTCGCAAATATTCACTTGTTCAAGCCATTCTGGATTGATAAACCGTTTAGGTTGGCGTAAGTCGCTAATTTTTAAATTACGAATAATAGATTGGCCAAAATAATCACCTCTTAGAGTAATATTCAATACTTGCTTGTCATGCGATAACGATAAAAAAGCTCTATTCCATACCGTTTCAGTACAATCTAATAAACTTTGTGTGAGCTGTTGCCCTTGATCAATCAGCAACTCATTATTAGTGTTTGAGGGGGAATACAAAATCACATCGACTTGCTGACCTGAATCTAAGGTTGCAGTTTCTATGCTCAACGGCATGGTTGGGCTGACAGCATGGCCGACTTGATTAAACCACCATAAACTTACTAGCGACACGCTAATAAGGGCAATGACCACCAGCAAAGCTTGTAAAGGTCGAATGAATACGCGGCCCAATTTATTGTCGGTTTCTTTACGGGCACGATGATGCCTTAGCAAATAACCTTGGCCTTTTACTGTTTCGATAAGCGTTTCATATTGTGGTCCAAGAAAAGAGCGTAAGGTAAAAATAGCCCTAGCGACTGAAGCTGAACTCAAATGTGAATCGTCTTCATGACCTGACTCTAATAATGGTTTAGCAACGACTTTCCCTTGATACTCGACCAATAATGTCAGCACATGTAACTCGGCTCTGGGAAGATGCCACACCACCCCAGTTTCCTGGTTAATCAACTCCCCTTTGTCGATATTGAATCTGCAATGTCCCAATTGCATGTAGACCGCCTCAATAATTGACCTAACTTCGACACACTGAAGTGTATGCATAAAATCTTATTAATTCTGTGATCCTGATGCTTAAGCACTTTATTCCTTATAAAAAGTAAGCCTTTAAATGTGCCAACTAATCAATTTGTGAGCGATATCACGTCATTTCATGATTTTAAAAACAGACTAAATGGCTGAGAAGATGTATGAAATATGGAAAATAATGAGACTTACATCACGAAAAATCATAAATTGAGGACAAATTGTCCGCAAAAAAACGATGCCATAATCACTAAAAATCCACATTCCAATCCGCTATCTTTATCTGCTTTGAATCACATCTTTAATTGCTCTATTGCTTATTGTTACCACATCAAGTTGTTAGCCCGTTTTTTACTAACAACTCAAAAACCCCCAACACTAGAGATTGGGAATAATAAAATAACGATGAGTAAAGGGTGATTATTATGAGCATAAACAGACGTCAAGCATTGACACAGATTATTGGTTTAAGCACTGCAGCAGCTGGGGCAACATTATTAGGCACGTCTGCATTTGCTGCCACAGACGCAGATGGAAACTACCGTTTAGAACTAGGTGAAAAACTTAAATATGCGCCACTTGATGCGATGTTAACAGCAAAGCTTGCCTATGAAACAGGTGGCGGTTGTATGCACCAAGTGTTTCACGCCATTGTGACTATGCTAGCGGCATCTGGCAGCGTTGACGCCAGTAAGTTTGCCACTATCCCTACTGCATTAGCAGGCTATGGTTGGGCTGGCGTGGTTGGCCAAGGAACGTTGTGTGGCAACCTTAATGCTGCCGGTATGTTGATTAATATTCTTGATGATATTAATGGGCAAAACAGCGCCATTATTGGTGCATCGTTCCGCTACTACGAAACTAACGATTTACCTTTATCATCTGCTGAGTTCATTGCGGGCATTGGCTCTACAGATGCTAAATCACTCGAAGTAGGTAAAACCTCTATTGCTAACAGCCCACTGTGCCATTCATCTATTAGTAATTGGTCTGCAGCATCTGGAAAGCCTTTTGCATTAAAAGGTGAACGTTGCAAACGCCTCTCTGCCAGCATGGCTTTTTATATTGTTGATTTACTCAATCGTGCCAATGCCGGTGAAGATATTTCAGTATTAGCAGAAGCAAAACCGTCTGCTGAAGCGCAAGCATGTCAGTCTTGTCATGGCGTTACCGAAACGATGGGCTCTGCAGCTAGCGTGAAAACGGATATGGAATGTACCACTTGTCACACAGGGCATTACAATTAAGGAGCGCATCATGAAGGTTAAATATCTTAGCGCCATATTAGCGAGTTCATTGTTAATCTTTGGCTGTAATAGCGACAATGATGACGAAGTTGTCACTGAGCCACCAGTGGTTGTTATTCCCCCTGTTGTTGTGCCACCAGTAGTCGTTGTACCGCCTGTTGTTGATGGCGTGAGTATTGATGATGCCAGCACTGTTGTGGTTAAACTCGACACATTTGACTCCATCACTGGCGCACTATCATTCACTGTTGCTAATAGTGAAGGTGAAGCGCTAACGAACGTAGCAAATTACGATATTGTGTATTTTGGTTTTCCTGACCCAGCCTCACCTTCCATAAAGCCTAAAGCTTGGAAACGTTGGCATGTCACTCAAAACTATCAATGCGATAGTACAGCCACCGACAGCTGTACAGGCACATTAGAAGCGACAGATACTGCGGGTAAATATACTTTTAATGTGAGCGATCTCGACTTACAAAGTAAAGCATCGGCAAATGCTGAAATGGTCTTTAAGGTTGCGGTTCAAATTAAGGGCGCGCTTGCCAGTAATGAAATTGAGTTGATTGACCCAAGCAATTAATCATCATTCAGCCTCCCCCCGGCTAATGGCGAGAGAAGACCACTTGTGCTCATTAGCTTCAGGCTATTTGCCGCAGTACTACACTGCGGCTCTTTTTATCATTTTCGCAGCACGGCTTGAATATACAAAACTGGGCTTAAATAAACAGTTTAACGCTGTACAGCTGTGAATATTGAAAACAAAAAAAGGGTTTCAACAGCGCTGAAACCCTTTTTTATTCAACACTGGCTACTGATAAATTTAACGAAGCTGTTGCATTAAGTATGCGTAAACCATTGAACTTAACTCGGCGGCCTGAGTATTGTCTGCCGCGCCAGCATGGCCACCTTCAATGTTTTCGTAATACAACACATCTATGCCCATGTCTTCCATTTTCGCCACCATTTTACGCGCATGCGCTGGGTGCACACGGTCATCACGTGTTGACGTAGTAAAGAACACTTTAGGGTATTTAACCCCTTGTTTTAAATTGTGATATGGCGAATAGGTTTTAATGTATGCCCACTCTTCTTCGATATCAGGATTACCGTATTCTCCCATCCAACTGGCACCGGCTAATAACTTGTTGTAGCGCTTCATGTCCAACAATGGCACCTGGCACACTACGGCGTTATACAGTTCAGGACGACGAGTAAATGCTGCGCCCATTAACAAACCACCGTTACTACCACCTTGAATACCAAGATGCTTGCTTGACGTAATTTTACGAGCAATTAAGTCTTCGGCAATGGCTTCAAAGTCTTCATACGCTTTATGACGATGTTGCTTTAACGCTGCTTGATGCCAAGCTGGGCCGTACTCTCCACCACCACGAATGTTAGCAAGTACATAAACACCGCCCTGCTCTAACCAGTTTTTACCAATAGTGGCCGAATAGGCTGGTAAGCGCGATACTTCAAAACCGCCATAACCATAAAGTAATGTTGGGTTACTGCTATCGAGTTTAATGTCTTTAGCCATCACCACAAAATAAGGCACTTTTGTGCCGTCTTTTGACTTAACAAAGTACTGTTTCGTGACAAACTTATCGGCGCTAAATTGTTGCGGCATTGCTTTAATTTTATCGGCTTTTAAGCTTGCACCATTTAAGCGATATAAACTGGCTGGTTCTAAAAAGCTGGTGTAATTAACAAAAAAATCATCACTATCACGTTCAACATCAAACACACTTAAGGTGCCATTGGCTTCAAATGGCACAGGTTTGCTTTGCCACTCACCTTTATCGTTTTGCATGTATCGTACAAGTTTGCTTTTTACATCATCTAGCCAAGTGACAAAAATGGCATTCTGGCTAAATGCGACTTGTGAAATAGAAGCATGCTTCGTTGGCGATACCAGTTCACTAAACTCAGGTTTTTGCGCAATGAGTTTATCAACGGGTGTGTAAACAATGGCACCTTGTTTGAAAGTACCTTTTGGGGTGACTAAATCGCTTTTTAACTCTATATATAGCTGACCTTTAAAGTAACCTTTTAAATCGGCATCTTTAGGAATAGGCAGCGACACTAACTTACTATCTTGATAAACATAATGTTTAGCGGTGTAGAAGGTTAAACTTTCTGTGACGATATTCAGCGGTGTTTTATCATCAAACATCACATAACCCGACACGGCAACTGAGGCTTTATCACCTCTAAACACTAATTTGGCTGCAGACAACGGTGTGCCGCGTTTCCATAATTTAACCACACTTGGATAGCCTGAATCCGTCATGCTTTGCGCATCACCAAAATCAGTTCCGACAAACACGGTATCTTTATCAATCCAGCTTAACCTTGACTTAGCTTCAGCCAACACAAACGGCTTTTGAGTGCTGTCGACAAACGCTTTTGCGGTTAAATTAAATTCTCGCACCTCAGCGGCATCTGCGCCCCCACGAGACAACGACACAAAGCAGCGCTCGTTCTGTGGATATTGGCATTCAATGCCCTTAAATACCCAATTAACCCCCTCTGCTTTACCAAGGGCATCGATATCAAGCACGGTTTCCCAGTTGGGTTCAGCCTTAGCATATTCCGCCAGTGTGGTACGACGATAAATACCACGCTCGTGGATTTCGTCTTTCCAAAAATTATACAAATAATCGCCAATACGAGTGGCATAAGGAATACGGGCTTTATCGTTTAAAATCTCTAAGCTGTTTGATACTAAGTTATCAAAACCTGAGTAAGCCTTAATGTGTGTTGCAGACACAGCATTTTGCTGCTTAACCCACGCCAGCGGCTTAGCGCCTTCAACATCTTCTAACCAAATATATTTGTCTTCTTCTGCATTAACTGGTGTAGCCATTGTCATCGCACTCGCTATACATAAGGGTATGATTCGCTTAAGCATTAAAAATTTCCTTTTTTGTTATTTGCTTGCGGCATTTTACTAGCATGCATCTACTTTATAGGATCCATGTAGATGTTCAATCGATAAGGAGAGCAAACAGTAACAGGCCATGCCCCATAACAGAGCAAATTATTGCTAGATTATCATGCCAATTTGGTCGACTAAGCAGGTATAATGTCGCGCTAAACATTGCTCTACCCATTCAAACAAATAAATACAGGCACCAACATGGCCAAAACCGCAGCAGCATTACATATTTTAGTTAAACACCAAACTCAGGCTGAAGACATCATTAAGCAGCTTAATAACGGTGCTAAATTTGATGTTTTAGCCAAAAAACATTCTAGCTGTCCTTCGGCCAAAAGCGGCGGCAATTTGGGTGAATTTAAAAAAGGTCAAATGGTGCCACCATTCGATAAAGTCTGTTTCAACGGCGAGCTCATTACGCCGCACCTCGTCAAAACCAAATTTGGCTGGCATGTGGTGAAGGTACTTTATCGCACTTAGCAATCGTCGGATTGAAAAGAGTATCATCGACAATAGTCGCGCATATAGTGAACCGTATTTCGAATGAGCCACACTTCGAATGAACCACACTTCGAATGAGCAAGCCCAGAACAGTTCAGTCATAAATAAATACTAAGTTGTGGGCTTGATATCAACGCCCACTTTTAAAAACACCAACGACTTACAATATTTACTTGCGCAGTTTGATCGACAACTCACCATCACGAATTTGAATATCATCAACACCATCAGCAAAAGCATTCCAAAAGCCACGATCGCCAAACTCACCGACCAAGTTAACGTTTTTCATGTTTCCTAGCCACGCATTCGGAATAGGCACGCCCATTAAGCTCACGCCAACTAGCGCAACAACTGGACGACGATTAGCATCAAGATGAATATCAAGCCCAGTATTCACGCGTAAAATCTCCCCAGCCATAATCGGAAAGTCGTCTGGGATCGGGATCAGCATTTTGGCACTGGCTAAGTTATTAGAAAAATCAATTGCGACACGCTGAGCAAAATCAGGATTACGACCAATCATCGAATTCACTTCTTTCTCACTAAATGTCACTTGCCGATCAGCGTCAAACTCACGATACGCTTCAGGGGTTAACTCATCACTATCTGCACTAACATTATCAGTAGTACGGGAATCACCACTTGATGCTGTAACCGCTGAGCGAGGTTCAACTTGCCAACCTAACTGAGTCAATTTTTGATCCAATTGTTGCTCTTCTTTAGCGTTTAAGCTGACTGGGGTAAGCGGTGACGGAAAGATATAAGTGCGGATAATAAAAAATGTCAGCCCTGCTGTAACAAGCATCGTTGCTGCAATAATCAGTAACAGTTTGGCTCCAGAGGCACCAGTTTGCCGACTGCGCGGTGGTGACTCATTGATTGATAAAGCTCGCATGATATGCCCTTTGTTATTCTCTTATTGTGCATCATGGTAATGCCCTACTCGACTAAACAGCAAATAAAAAACTGTTTTGTGGTTAAAACCAAAATACACAACGTTAATAATTTGTTAATCAAATGCATTTTATGTTACAAAATAAATGTAGAAATAATTTAACTGCTGAAGACTAAGCCACGTTGATGTCTATAAAGCAGAGTTAACCACCACAAAATAATAACAAATAGGAATGCTTATTCTATGAAACTATCGACTATTTCAATGTCACTATTAGCTCTTGGTCTTACAGCAACGGCACATGTACAAGCAAGCGACGACCGTTATGTCATTCAAGTTGACCCACAAAAAAAAGGGATTGTAAAAGCTCTTGCCAAAAAATTAGGTGCACAAATTAATGTTGATGGAGAAGGTTTTATCGCCGCGACGTTTACCGGCAAAGATTTAGATCAAGTTAAAGGATTACTCAATAACCCACACGTTAAATTAATTGAAGAAGATCAACGACGTCATTTAATGGGCTTTTCCGACGACATTGGTAATCCAATGACAACCCAAATAACACCTTATGCAGTTTATCAATCGCAAGCCGATCAGGTCACATTCAACCCTAATGCGGGCATCAAAGTATGTGTAATCGACTCAGGTCTCGATCGCAGTAATGCTGATTTTGTGTGGAATAATATTACCGGTAACAACGACAGTGGTACAGGCAACTGGGACGAGAATGGTGGTCCACACGGTACACATGTAGCCGGAACTATTGGCGCTGCAGATAACGGTTTTGGCGTTATTGGCATGGCTCCTGGTGTTGATATGCATATCATCAAAGTATTTAACGCCGACGGGTGGGGTTACTCATCTGATTTAGCTCAAGCTGCAAATCTTTGTTCACAAGCGGGCGCCAATATTATTAGCATGAGTTTAGGTGGCGGCGGTTCAAACTCAACAGAATCAAATGCATTCCAAAGCTTCAGCGATGCTGGCGGGCTCGTCATTGCAGCTGCAGGTAACGATGGCAATAATGTGCGTTCATATCCTGCAGGTTATTCATCAGTGATGATGATTGGTGCCAATGATAGCAATAACGTTATTGCAGATTTCTCTCAGTTCCCGACATGTACATCGGGTAAAGGTCGTAAAGTAACAACTGATGAAACCATTTGTGTTGAAGTTTCTGCCGGCGGTGTAGATACCCTTTCAACCTATCCAGCAGGGCAAGCTACTGCGTCAAATTTATCAGCAGACGGATTCGCTCTTTCCTCATCGGCAATGGAAAACGCAGGTTCAGTAGTGGGTAACACATTTTACATGGGAACAGCTGAGTCAACCAACTCAGGTGCTAACGGTAATATTTGTGTGATCGACCGTGGTGTAATTTCATTTTACGATAAAGTCGCTAACTGTGAAGCATCTGGTGGTGTCGGTGCCATTATTATTAATAATGAACCAGGCATGCTGTACGGTACATTAGGTGATACTAATGCGACAAGTATTCCTGCTGTTGGGGCAGCATTTGAAGATAGATCAACCTTAGTTAATGCGGCAACTGCAAATATTGATATTGGTACATCAGACTTTGGCTTTATGAGTGGTACTTCTATGGCTACTCCTGCGGTGTCGGGAATTGCAGCCTTAGTATGGTCACAACATAACGAATGTACGGGCAGTGAAATCCGTGCAGCACTTAAAGCCACAGCGTTAGACGCCGGAGCATCAGGTAAAGATGACTACTTTGGTTATGGTATTGTGCAAGCTGCTGCTGCAGATGCTTATTTATCAAGTAATGGCTGTGCAGGCGGTGGGGTAACTCCGCCACCAACGGGCGGCGATATTACATTGTCACTTAATGGTTATAAATCGAAAGGCGTTAACAAAGTTGATTTAACCTTTGGCGGTGCAAGTTCAGCCAATGTAGACATTTTCCGCAACAACAGCAAAGTAACCACTACGGCAAATGACGGTAGCTATACAGATAGTATTTCAGCAAAAGGCGGTGGAACATACACTTATCAAGTATGCGAATCTTCTACTGTCACTTGTAGTGCAGAAAAAAATGTCACGTTTTAACTAGCTAGAAACAAACGTTATTAATGAGGCTATAGCTTAAATAGTCCGAACAAAAAATCATCTCAATTTGAGATGATTTTTTATTTTTTAAAACACTCAATGCCACATGTACTTCAATTGTGCTTTGCTAGCATTGTGTCAAGCTCAGCTAAAATCTCGTCAATAGTTGTAAGTTGTATAGCATGACGAGTACAAATCAGTAATGCCAAGCCCTTGTTAAAAGCATGCTGGACCAGAAAAAGAATATTAAAAACGCAGTGCAAATTCCAACATTTATCACGGTGTGATCTCGCTTTTCTATATCTCTTTTTTGTCATTAAGCGTATTAAAATACTATTACTACATCGATAGCAGAATAATGAGCTTTATACTCAGTAAAGGTTAACCAAACAACCAAGCTCCATCTTTAACCAATAGACAAACTCCTGCACCCATCATAAATAAATAGCTAAAAATAAAACCAACGGCGCCACTAGAAGGACCTGTCCCATCTAAGCGAATAATTATTCCACTAATATAAAACAAGATAAAAAAGTTTAGCATCATACTCAACATAAAATAGTCACCCATGACGGGAAGCGCACCACCGATAACACTACAAATGAGTAGCAAAAAGTCGCTAAACTTTTCTTTGGTTATATATTTTTTCTCTAAAAATCGGACACAAAATACCACCAGCATAATCGCTAAATAAAGCAGTGAAATTGATAATGCGGAGTACATTCCTTGTTGTATTGTTACCGCCGTAACCGCTGATGTTACAGCGGTATCTTGACTTGAGCCTGTAAATAAACCTGCAATAAAAAGACCTATGCCAAATATTATCAACCACGCAATAGCGAATGAGATGAGATCATCGCGAACAATAGGATGGCTTGCCTTATGGTTAACCATTTTGGCCAATAGCAAACCGAATAACGTGATTGCAGCCAGTAAGCTTAACGCATACCAGTATTGGTCTAGATAGAAGAAAGCAAAGCTGGGAGGAATAACTAAAAAGGATTGATAAAACTCGTTTTTTTTCGTTGTCAGGCCGGTATCTTTATAAAATGCCAAATACACAATTAACGGTTGAGAAATAACAACGGCAATACAAAGGGTAACAATATCCATATAAAACATCCGTGTAGTTAAACGAAACATACAGCACCATGCCATACCGGGCTTAGTATAAACGCCAATATTGTAAACTCAATCAATAATGCATCGCCGTTAATATAGACATGATGAACTATCACTATAATCCCTCAACACAACACCAAGCAGGCATGAATAAGCCTATGAATTATTACAGATTTTTATTCATGCAGTTAATTCGAGTAGTTGATATTTTGTAGAGTAATAAGACAGAGCAATTAAGATAGAGTCATGAAGCGGAGCTACAAGACTGAATCACTAGACTGACGTTAATAGTAGCGGCGACTCTGAGGCCGTAAACAATACATCAATCATATCGACAGTTATCATGAATAGATAATGAGGCTTGCACCAGTATTATGAAAACGTGATAAAATCACAACTTAGTCAATTAACATTACAAGGTATAGCAATGAACCCGATTCTTGCCATCTTCAAAGAACACAATATCAGTGACGTACAAATTAATGAGTTGTTCCAGACGTTAACTGAAAACCCATTCGCAGCAATGGCAACTATTGGTCAATTAGGTATTCCTGCAGAAAAGCTACAACAGTTGATGGGCATGGTGATGCAAAACCCAGCCTTGATCAAAGAAGCTGTGGTAGAACTTGGCTTAGATTTTTCAAAAGTTGAAGCGGCAAAAGCCCAGCTACAACCATAAGCACTAAGCTATTAAAAATGCACCAACAAAAAACGGTCAGCATCTTAGATACTGGCCGTTTTTTGTTTTATTGGTGATGTTAATCTCGAGCAAATGCAATCTAATTTATCAATAATGTAAACACACGTTAAACATCCGCATGAGACAATCAGCCTCATATATCTTGATATCAAATAGCTCACGCCTCCGTTAAAACCACAATCTTTCACTTAAATTAAAATAGTATTCATTTGATTTTAAACAAGAATATTATCAGAAGATTGTTTGTAAATCATTCTGACTATATTGACAACTCATGCGTGTGGGCAGCAAAGGCTTACAGGTTAAATTTACCTTAAGGTCAATGTGAACTATTTACATAAAGGAATAAAATATGAAATATTATCAAAGGAATATAGGCACCCTCTTGAGCGCTGCGCTGTTGTGCGTATCGGGAGTAAATAGTGTCCGAGCAGAATCAAGTGAAACAACTACCAACAAAACAGTATCAGCTACTAATTCATTTAATTGTAGTGCTGACTCTAGTTGGTTTTCCCAACCCAGTTTACCCACTGAAGTGAAGCAGAGTAATGGACCTGGGGACAGTTCATTTTGTGATTTTTATCAGTTCTCTTGGCAATCTTTTGCATACTTAATGGCTACCTCGAAAACTAATCCTCAAGTACTTAACTTTCAGGATTCTACTCAGTTTAACGAGCTAGAGGTTAATACCGATGGCAGCCCTGCTAACTCTTGCGATGATAAACATGACTCACATGTGCTATTTATCCGCTCAGCAAAACCCCAAGAAAACGGCACTACGTTTACTATTCCGGAACGTATCGGCCAAGCAGGAGGCGGAGCCACTATTTACGATCAAAACAGCAATGTTGTCTATTACGATGTTCAGTTCAGTAAAAATATGTGTGATGTTAAAAAAATTCAGCAGCAACAAAATTTTCCAGGCGGAACAACAGAACTAAAAACCGCATGGAAAGTATTAGGTGCCAACGATGATCCGAGCAAATTCATTACTATGGATGCCAACATTACCCCAGAACAAAAAAATACTAGTACCACTAAGTTAGGCATGATCGGCTTTCACCTTGCGGTTGCCACACCAGATCACCCTGAGTTTGTTTGGGCCACCTTTGAACATAAGGTAAACGCACCAGATTGTAGCTCTGCAGAAACAAGTACCGCTTGGTCTTTTGCTAGTAAAGCTTGTACAACTGACTTAAAAAATCAAGACGCTTTAGGAATAGTTCAGTGTCGATTCAACAATCCTGCACCAAGTCAGTCGATCACAGGTTCAGCTTCAGAAATCTGTCGCGAGTATGCTTATGGTTCAGCCGAAGGAGATCGTAATTACGATGAAAACACCCAAAGTATTAGTACACTAAATGCCAATGTTCAGCCCTTTTTAACGGGTAATTTTAAAGTATTATCGAACTACTTCAATGTGGGCGCTTTATGGGTGAGCAACATTAGCAAAGACTCAGAAATTGGCAATCAACGAGGTTCGTTACGCTTAGCCAATACTGTGGCAGAAACTGAATATCAATCTGTCGATCTTAATGCTAAATTTATATCTAATTGCTTTGGTTGTCATAACTATACTGGTACAGCAAACAATGGTAGCAATACAACATCTAACAGTTTAAGCCATATATTTGATGATATTGCTATCGGTTCTAATCAGTGCCTAGACGTACAGGCAGCCACTACGATTAATAGTCAGGCACAAGCTAAAGCTGAATGCCCTAAGACTTGTACTAATTCATCCTCAAAACTGAAATGGAATGGTCAATGGACAAACCAAAGTGCCAGCACAGGTATGCAATTACCTCAAACCGTTTGTGGGTGCTGTGGAGCATAATGCTGTAGAACATGGCTGATTAATGATGCTGGTATGGCTAATAGTCGCCATGACTAAGTAATACAAAGAATAGCTATAAAACTTATTTTGGCATTTTTACAAAATGCACAAAAAACGGCCAGCGTCTTAAGATGCTGGCCGTTTTTGATTTTATCAGATCTCTGCCGCTATTGGTCGCCTTCAAAACCAGCTAACCAGGTTTTGAACAATTGGTTGAGTTCGGGCAGTTCAGAATCTGAAAGGCTTGCCACCAGTTTGTGTTGAATGTGTACGTGCTCCTCAATCGCTTCATCTATTGTGGCAAGGCCTTTGTTAGTCAAAGCTACCGATACGCTGCGCCTGTCTTCAGTGCTGTGTACGCGTGCAATTAAGTCTTTAGATTCAAGCTTGTCTAAACGATTTGTCATCGCGCCAGACGTTAACATCATCGACGATAATAATTTCGAAGGGGTTAAAGTGTAAGGTTTACCATTACGTCTTAATGTCGCCAGTACATCAAATTCACCCATAGTCAGGTCAAACTGCTTATGACAAGCTGATATTTCAGCCTCTATGTGTTTTTGCAAACGCAAAAAACGCCCAAGAATCGCCATTGGCTCAGTATCTAAATGCGGCTTTTGTTCGTCCCATTGCGCTACAACTCTATCAATATCCTCCATACCTCACCCTTATCATTTGGCACTCAAAACACAGCTTAAAAACTTAACGCAAAGATACTTCATAAAAAGGTACTTTACAAAAATAACTTAACAGTCCAGAATCGGCACTTATCTTCATATAAAGATATTTAACATAAAGGTAGTTTATGAATATTTTACTGGCTATGATCCCTGCATTCTTTTGGGGTACAACTTATGCGATGACCCAACTTACTTTGCCAGACTGGCCACCATTATTACTCGGTGCCCTTCGTGCGCTGCCTGCAGGACTGATTCTACTGGCGATTAAACCAAGCCTACCGCAAAAAACCGACTGGTCTATTTTAATTAAACTCGGTGCCATTAACATTGCGGTGTTTTTCAGTTTGATTTTTATCATGGCACTGACACTGCCATCGGCTATTTCTGGCATCGGGATGATTTCAGTGCCGGTATTTGCGATGTTATTTCATTGGGTAGTCAGTAAAAAACGTCCTAATTTGCTACAAGCGCTGTCTGGCGCAGTGTTAATTGGCTTAGCTTGGATGCTGTTTGACCCAAGCTCCATTAGCTTAAGCCCCATAGGATTGGCCGCTATGTTTGCCGCAATCAGCTGCATTATTATCGGCAGCACGATGACCAAAGCGTTAGGGTCGCGCATTCATTGGTGGACGATACTCACCTGGCAATTGATTATCGGCGGCACATTACTATTGGTTGTTGCGGGTATTCAGGCACTCTTCTCGCCACAGCAATATATCGATGTGGTCAGCCAATTTAGTCTGACTAATGGCTTTGGTATAAGCTGGATAATCTTGCTCAATACCGTACTTGGTTACAGTATGTATGTGTGGTTACTGCAACGTATGTCGGTGGTCGACTTTACTTTTGGCGGCATTGCCAACCCAATAGCGGGCATCGTCTGTGGCCTAGTATTAATGGGCGAATCATACACTCCACATCAATATTTATTGATGAGCGGAATGATTTTAGCCTCTATCGCGCCAACATTAATTCAGCTAATACGCCAAAAAAATCTCCGTGCCATAGCAAGCGATTAAGCGAGCCATCGAGTGAGTAACTAAAACGAGTAATTAAAGCAAAGCTCTTAACTGATTGAGTGCATCGACAGAGAAGCCTTGGTCATAAAAGTAAATGACTTTACCTTGCTCATTGAGTAACACGACTCGAGTATTATTGGGATTTTCATTACCGGTAAAGGCTTGTACTTGGTCGCCATCTTTATAGATGGTGACCACGCCTTTCCATAATGGCTTAGGTATGCCTGCACGCATGCCATTATTAATCAGAGGACTGAACATTCTAGGAAACAAGCCCTGTATGGTCGGAACTTCATATACCGCCACTTGAGTTTGGGTCATGTCTAGGCCAATCAACCAGCGATCAATATCAAACTGTGAATCTTGCTTGTAACCAATCAACAACAGCGACATTTTACCTTGTAAATCGTCAGGAAAAGCCATCGACTCTTTTTCAAGTGTTTGTCCTGTCACCGATGGAAAATCTTGCCCTGTAATAGCCTGGTTTGGATAACTGGTGCTACAAGCACTCAGCAGTACAACAGCAATAATCATTAAAAAACGCATCTGTAATCCTTGTTGATAAATAGCTTATTCAGTTATACGCAAGCAAACAGCAAATGGATTGCTTGTTGCCAAATTCAGATAAAAATTGACTGCATTTACAACCAAATGTAACCGTTGCAGCATATTTTTACCCAAAGTATAAACATGTCATTCAGCTAGCTATTCTCTAGCTGCCATTCCTCAATGGCTTCTTTCGCTGCCCGAAAAGCCTCAATACCAGCCGGCATGCCGCAATAAACGGTTGAATGCAGCAATACTTCCTGAATTTCTTCAATAGAACATCCATTACGTAATGCCCCACGAACATGGCCCTTTAATTCAGTGGGTGCCTTTAATGCTGCCAGTGTTGCAATAGTGATTAGGCTGCGCGTTTGCTTAGAAATAGCATCTCGCACCCACACTTCTCCCCAACAATTTGCAGTGACTAACGCTTGCAATGGTTGAGTAAAATCAGTGACATTACTAAGCGCTTTATCGACATAAGCGTCCCCCATCACCTGGCGACGTACCTCAAGCCCTTTTTGGTATTGTTCATCATTCATCTGTGGCCCCCCTCTGTTTTCACCTTTGGTTAATTCATCAAAATAATCCTGCCTATATACACGTTAAACTTAATCTTAAATAACACCACGCTTTTGTTGCAGCCAGTTGATAATGTGCCCAAGTCGATATCAATTCAGTTTTTACCTGAGCAGGTAAACGTGGCGAAGATATTTTATGGCTCTATCTATAAACTCAATCAAATTACTGGCTAAAACACTGTAGTTATAGGTATTATGTTGCTGATTTAAAAGCATGATTCTACATCATGATTTTTATTAACTTAATGACTATCAAGGAATAGTATCGCCATGGAAAGAGGCACGTTAATTCGTTGGAACACCGAAAAAGGCTTTGGTTTTATCAAGCCAGAAACCGGTGATAATCAAGATGTCTTTATTCACATCTCAACCCTAAAGCACATGGCCAGAAAGCCTATTGTTGGCGATGAGATACTATTTCATCGCGAGAACCAACCCGATGGCAAAGTCAAAGCCGTAAAAGCCAGTATTGAAGGCGTGGCTGTTGTTTCTAACACAACCCGTCCAGCTTCTCACACTGGTCAACATCATCGAAACAACCCATCTCATCATGACGAAAACTACCGTTCAAGTCCCGTGCTTGGCCGCGTAATCATGCTTATTATCCTGCTTGGGGTTGGTATTTTCGGTTATAAACAATATCAAAAAATGACCGCAACGCCAGTGCTGACCAATGCAGATGTTGAACAGATGGAGTGGACACCAGCCGTGTCAAAACCAAGCTTAATCAATCAACAACCTCAGTTCAGATGTGAGGCAGGTAAAACACACTGCAGCCAAATGCGCTCATGTGCAGAAGCAACCTTTTATATCCGTAACTGTCCAGGAACTGAAATGGATGGTGATGGGGACGGAGTTCCATGTGAAAGGCAGTTCTGTAATTAAACATTAAGGAATGAATCATAGAAAGCTGGTTCTGGCTAACCGCTTGCTTGGGCACTAGAGTGCTAAATCCTAGACCTTAGATATGAGTCTTTAGATTCTAGGCTTCAGGCATAAGGTTCCAGCTAGCCTTTATCTATTTGGCACAGGCGGCTATCGCTATTTTTTCGCCTGCTTTCGATACTGGCTCGGGGTTATATTTTTGCAGCGCTTAAAGCTATGGCTAAAATTGGCCCCATCACTAAAACCAAGGCGTTCGGCTATTTCATCAAGTTGCATCGGCGTTAATAATAACGCTTCGGCTATGCCAAAACGCACATCGTCACGCACCTGGCGCCAACTGGTTTGCTCTAGCGTTAGTTGACGATGCAAAGTGCGAGTCGTTCGAGCTAAATGCTGGGCGATATCTTCCATTGATGCTGTTAAGCCTAAGTGTACTAAAGTGTCTTTTACCAACTTAGCAACAGGTTTCCAGTTTTGCTTTTGTTGCAGTAGCTGGTTGCATTGCGCCTCACATAATCTGACGGTGGCTTCATTGGCTTTTAATAATGGCAGATCTAATAGCGGTGCTAATCCAGTAAAACCGTTATAACTAGCATTGAATTGGATCTCAGCACCCAGTTTTTGCTTTATATCCTCGAGTGACAAGCCTGCGGGCTGAGGCGACGTAAACTGCAATTTTATCGGTAAGTCGTTACTTTCAAATACTTCTCGTTGGATCATTGCAGCGCCCAACATGTCTCTGACTAACACCAGTTCACCTAACTCACCAGGAATGTCGCATGAGAACCTTAGAGATAAATCATCTTTAAGCTCAGTTAATGTTATCTGTGAAAAAACATAGGTTAAATCTAGATAACGTAAGCCTAATTCAATCGCCTTTCTCGCAGTACTGCTCGCCAATAGAGCATAACCCATGATGCCATAACTGGTCAGGTGATAACGGCAACCTAACTCCATTCCAACCTTGAATGGGCATGGAGTATTGAGCATGAGGTTATTTAACACCTGTAATTCTTGTTTTCCTTCAACCAGTTGCTCATGATCGGTTAATTGGGCCTCCACCAAACCAGACCCTTGCAGCAACCGCTCTTGCTCAATGCCCAGCTCAATGCCATAGGACACAATAATTTGCACACTGGTAATGCTGCGAAATGTCATAACTTAAGGCTGCCATGTCTTAAAATCACAAATATACGTCCCTTTAGCGCGTAGATCAATGAACAATAGTTTCCTATGCTGGATAGATAATACAATTTGTTAACAACTGTTGAATGGTCCGCTATCGAGAAATTAATGCTCAACGTAACAAGTAAAAATACAGATGGCTAATAACAAAAGCTAACAACAACCAAGCTCGTTGATAAATAACCATAACAAGAATAGAGGGCATCATGACCCAAGTTAAACGAAATCCTTCTGTGGTGATCATTGGTGCAGGTATGACGGGCATCTTAATGGACATTAAGCTGCGCCAAGCTGGCATCACCGATATTGTAGTATTGGAGAAAAAAGACTGCGTGGGCGGCACATGGCGAGAAAATACCTACCCTGGAGCTGCCTGTGATGTACCTGCTCACATGTATACCTATTCATTTGAACCTAATCCAAATTGGAGTCGTTTTTTTGCCCATGGACCAGAGATTAAACAATATTTTGAGCACGTAGCAGATAAATATGATGTTAAACGAGACATTCGCTTTAACGAAGCCGTTACCGATGCACAATATGCCAATGGCAAATGGACGGTAAAAACCAGCCAACAGCAAACCTACATCGCTGATTTTATTGTGTGCGCCACCGGCATTTTGCACCATCCACAATTTCCAGACATTCCTGGGTTAAAAGATTTTAAAGGTACAACATTCCATACCGCCCAATGGAATCACAATGTCGACATATCCGCCTCTACCCGTGTTGGAGTTATCGGTACTGGGTCAACGGCCGCACAGGCCATACCCGAATTGATTAAAACCGGAGCTAAGGTTTCAGTTTTTCAGCGCACACCACAATGGCTAATGCATCTGCCCGATTTTACCTTTTCAAAAACCAGCCGAAAGTTAATGGCTCGCTTTCCCATCATCACCAAAATTCATCGCAATATGGGCAAGTTTTTTCTAGAACATTTTTTTACCAAAGCAGTCACGGGACACTTTATCCAAAAGCATGCGTTAAATTTTTTGTGTAAAGCCAACTTACGATTAAGCATTAAAGACAAAACCTTACGCGAAAAGCTACGACCTCATTATCAAGTAGGCTGCAAACGGGTCATTATCAACACCACCTTTTATAAAGGCATTCAAAAACCCAATGCTGAGTTAATAACAGAAGGCATTGAGCGCATAACTGAAACAGGCATTATCACTAAAGACGGTAAACATCACGACCTCGATGTATTGGTATTATCGACCGGTTTTAATGCATTTAATTTTATGCGCCCCATGAATCTCATTGGGCGCAACAATTTGCACATTGATAAAGCCTGGGCTCATAAAATCAAAGCATATCGATCAATGTTACTCAGCGACTACCCTAACTTTTTTTTAATGCTCGGCCCCAACACACCTATTGGTAACTTCTCCGTTATCGCCATGAGCGAGGTTCAAACTGACTACGTTATTAAACTGATCGATAAATGGCGTGAGCATGAATTTGATGAGTTTGAAGCCAAGCAACAAGCCATTGACGACTTTAATGCCTACGTAAAGGAAGGGTTAAAGGGCACTAGCTGGGTTGGAGGATGCCAAAGTTGGTATTTAGATGCCGATGGCGACCCAATTTTATGGCCCTACACCTGGCAACGATGGGTTGATGAAATGAAACAGCCGCAGATGGAACACCTTAATACCCGATCATTTTAGTTGGCTTATCCACCTTTCACCCTTACATATCCAACCGTATTGATTCACTCGTGCTGATTGACTCATACTAGAAACAACCAGGTTTATGATGAATAAAAATACTATATTTATTACCGGCGCAGCTTCCGGCATTGGCTTAGCGACGGCAAAACACTTTCACAAAAAGGGCTATTGGGTCGGTATGGCCGACATCAATTTGGCGCAATTAACACAAGCCACCGAAATATGGGACAGAACTCGAGTACGGTTGTTTCAGCTAGATGTCAGTGATTTTTCACAAGTACAACACGCCATGGCTAAATTTTGTGCGGAACATAATAACTGCTTGGCAATATTAGTTAATAATGCCGGCATATTGGAAATAGGCCCCTTTGAAGACATCCCTATCGAACATCATCAGCGCACATTAAGTGTCAATGTCATCGGGGTCATGAATCTGTGTCATGCTGCATGGCCATATTTAAAAAATTCCGGCACAAGTACTATTATCAACATGTCATCAGCCAGTAGCGATTATGGTGTACCAGAATTAGCCAGCTATTCGGCCAGTAAGTTTGCCGTAAAAGCACTTACCGAGGCGCTGGAACTTGAGTGGAAAAAATACGGCATCAGTGTATGCGATATCATGCCGCCCTTTGTGGCAACCAATATGCTTAAGGCACAGAAAAACAGCGCCAAAGTCATGCAACGACTCGGCGTGAATATAACTGCTGAACACGTTGTCGCTGTGATTGATAAACAAGTGAAACAGCCTAAAACCCATAGAACAGTCAGTGTTTTTTATGGCCTATTGCATAGATTAAGTAACGTATCACCGGCATTTATCAATCGCCTAGCGATGAAGTGGCTAAGTCGATAAAACATGCGGTTCTAATCAGTTAACAATAATAAAAGGCCATAGAAATGGATAACATTAATAAGCCAACACCATTGTCACAAGACAAATCATCAACTGACAAGCCATCACTAAACGAACTACCACAAGACGAACCGCTACAAGGCAAACGCCTACAAGCGCCCAAGCTTGAAGCGAAACAATTAATGGTTGCCAAGTGGTTATCATTAGCGCCGCTATACAAGTTGCCAGTCACATTATTCAGATATGTATTTCTAGCGATGGACCGAGTACTGGGGCTGACTAAAATTGAAATGGATAAGGTGATTAATTTAACGGTCCCGGTGAGTACTGGCACTCCTCTTTTGGGCACTATTCCTTTGAACGAACATAGCGCCAGCGATAGCAGCCATACCATCGCTAACAGAATAAAGCTTCGCATCTACCATCCCAGCGCCACCAAACCTCAAAAAACCTTAGTGTACTTTCACGGTGGTGGCGGCGTTATTGGCAGTATTAACACTCACGATCACTTTTGCCGCTATCTGGCTAAACATGGCAACATGAACATTATCTCAGTCGGGTATCGACTGGCTCCAGAACATAAATTCCCCATCCCGATTTGTGATGCCATCGAAGCGTGGAACTATATCAACACTAACCATCAACAACTTAATATTAATCCACAGCACATTGGCGTGGGTGGTGACAGCGCAGGTGGGTATTTAGCATGTATCATCGGTTTACATTCACTGCAAACATCACTGCCAGTACAGGCAAAAGTAACACCCGCATTTCAGTTTTTAATCTACCCAATGGTAGATTTACAAGGCTTAACCGAGTCTTATCGCCGTTTCAATAAACAGTTAATACTCACCCGCGATTTAATGGATTATTTCAGGTTAAAATATTTACACTCTCTCGACGAAGTCACTCTGCCATTAGTGAGTCCACTACAAGCAAAAGACATTAGCGAATCACCAAAAAGTTACATTTTAACCCTAGGTTACGATCCATTAAGAGACGATGGCATTGCATATGCCCAGCGCCTAAAAGCGGCAGGCACCAATACACAACATCAGCATTTTGATGATTGCATGCATGGCTTTATTTCAATCACAAAACTCAGCGCACGCGCCAAAAAAGCCACTCATAACATCGCAATGGCATTAAACAGCTTTAATGAATGATCGTTATAGGTAACTGACAGCAGAACCGACTCTAGAAACCACCAACAGATGATAAAGTTTACTCAGACGCCATGTATTACAGGCTAACAAGCCAACTTATGCTAAAATGCGCCGATCAGCTTTATGAATGTGCAATTCTCATTTGTTTGACTGAGCGTAGTGACCCCTACCGTGATTAACTAATGAGGATACACCAATGAGTAAGTTAAATGCCGAAGAGCGTAAAGCTCGAGATAACGATCGTTTTTCAAAACGAGTGGATGAACGCAGAGTAAAAGGCGAAGATGTTGTTGCGTATGCACTTGCCAATGAAAAAGCGTTTAAGTTTCTGACCAAAGATGAGAAACACAGCCTTAAAGAAAGACAAGCGGCGCTTGTAGAAGAAGTCAGCATTAAAAAACAGCAACAAGTTGAGCTTAAAAATCAGCAAGAATTAGACAAGGTTCAAGCTGAATTTACTGATACCGCACAGTAAAACCCCATCAACAGCCATTGTTAATGATGATGGCTGACCACATTCAAATACTTATTTTTATAAATTCTAGTCTATAAAAATCGGTATTTGAAAGCTGGTGAAGCTCCACAGGCATGCGACTAAATTGAATCCACTCACTCCAATTCGACTTTCGCAATTTAATAGTCCATGTGTAAAAGTATTCGTCCGAACCACTTATTTATAGTCTAAAGATCAACGTTTCATTCCGGCTTATAAGCATTATCGCTTAAAAACCTTAGTGAATAGCAGCTAAAAACTTAACCACTAAATCTCACGTTTCGTACACACAAACAAGGCATTGCCAGATGCTAAATCCCAAGGGATGATTTTGTCGTAATCGTGTTCAAATATTTGAATATCGAAATACGGGCTTAACAATGCTTCAAGTTCAGTAAAGCTAGTGGCGACCATCGCATGCGAATCTTGCCATAACTGCGTCGCATCAAACTGAGTTTTGCCAATACTTAAATTGAGCGATTGCATCTCACCTTCACCGCTGTAATGCCAACCAGATTCAAACACAAACTGACTATCTTCAAATTCGGCACTGTGTCTCACTAACGCCTTGTTATTGATTTTATGTTTATCAACGGTGTTAAAACAAAACAAGCCGCCGGTATTTAATGCCTTATGCACACTAGCAATACAGGCTTTAAGTGCCTCGATACCTTGTGAATAGTGAATGGAGTACAAAAAGCAGGTAATCAGATCGAGTTTTTCTTCTACATAAAACTCAGTCATATTTTGCAAACTAAACTGCGCTTCAGGGCAACGACGCATAGCTATATCGAGCATGGGTTGATTGATATCCAGCCCACTGCTTTGAAACCCTAAATCGATAAAATGCCTAACATGAGGCCCCGTTCCACAGGCTAAATCTAAATGCTGTTTACCACTGTTACCCAAAAACTGATGCAAGCGCACTATGCTATTGCTTTGCTGCTGGTAGTTAATGTCACAGCACATTAAATCGTAATAACCGGATAAATCGGTATAGAGGGCATTGGTAGACATAAAAAGGGATCGGCGACATAGGCAAATTTAGGGTGGCGCATCATATATCAAATTGCACGATTGAGAAATAAGGAGTGAGAAATAAGCAATGAGAAATAAAAAATCGCTAATGACTAAAATCTAGCGAACCTTCACTCACTAAAATACTTAAAGAAGCCGCTACGCCGTTTAATAACAGGGCATTTTGGGTAATCATCAATGAATAAGAATTTTGTACTGGACAGTTTAGGAAATAGTTTTTTGGGATCTCGCATGTCCCCAAAAAGTGTACTTACATACACTTTCAGGGCGCAAAGCCGTCAACCAGCCATAAAGTGTAGCTTCATACACTGTTGATTAGTCCCGAATTCAGCTATTAAAAAGCCTCAATGCAATTAAATATCGAGGCTTTATAAAATAGTGTTGAAGCAACGCAGTTATTGCCGCATTAAGTCAGATGAAACGTTAAAGCAGGCTCACTTACTCTCTCAACTGTCTCCCTCACTTAATCTCTCGCTAATCACAGATGGCGATCGCGCTAAAATGACTAACGTACCCATCGCATCAGCTCATTCGCATCTATTACCGCAAGCTGTCTTTCAGTTAGGCTTCCAGCTGAATCAAAGAGGAATAGTTCAGTTACTCGTGCGTTATGCTTGGCGATAAACGCATCGCCCTCAGGCGTTGCTGTTCTAGCAAGCAGAAAGTACACGTTATCACCAAGATGAGACCGGGCTTCATTCATCTGCTCTGTTTGGGTGATACTTGAAACAAGGTTAGGATCATAGACAAATACTACCGCAGGTTTGCCCGTACCAATTTGTTCAAGATTAGACGTAAACCCCTTGGGCATCAGCATTAGCAACAGCCCAAACAGCAATACTATGGATGCTATGACACTTATCGCAACCCAAGGCATTTTACGAGGCGCGTTGGTAGGTTTATCCATAATGATAGATCTCTCTTTTAAGTGTTGAAATACGTACCCAAGCAAAACAGTATAATCAATAAACCTGAGGCTTAGATTAAAAACGTCTGGGATGAATAGACAATAGGTGATTTAGACGGCAATAACGTTTACTCTGCCCTCACTAAATATCAACCATTAAGAACATAATGCAATACACTGTGCATTATGCAAAGTGTACAGGCAACACATCATCACGTGTGCCACTGCATGTCGGCACAGTTAACGTTCATTTTGTTATTGTTTTAGAATGAGTGACTTGAGTTATTTCTACGTATTTTATCTGAAGGATTAATTTTTAATGGAAAAAGTGTTTGAAAGATTGATGTATGCATCGCGCTGGATCATGGCGCCGATTTATCTGGGATTAAGCCTAATCTTATTCGCTTTAGGCATAAAGTTCTTTCAAGAGATCTTTCATATTATCCCCAATATTTTCTCGATAAAAGAAGTTGATTTGGTGCTAATCACCCTATCGTTAATCGACATCACTTTAGTCGGTGGCCTACTCATCATGGTGATGTTTTCAGGTTACGAAAACTTCGTATCACAGCTTGATGTGGGCGAAAACAGTGAGAAACTCAACTGGCTTGGCAAGATGGACGCTGGTTCGCTTAAAAACAAAGTAGCAGCGTCTATAGTCGCGATTTCATCGATTCACCTACTTAAAGTCTTTATGAATGCCGAAAATATCGCTAACGACAAAATCATGTGGTATCTGCTAATCCACATCACTTTTGTGTTATCAGCCTTCGCCATGGGATATTTGGATAAAATCACGCGGAAGTAACCATCCATCTCCAAATAAAAAGCCCTGATACATAACAGTATCAGGGCTTTTTATTTACTATCGATTAGTACCACACTTTAGGATCAGCGTTATGATTCTGCGCGACATCAATACTAATCCCCAGACCATTAAGAATTTTGAACATTGTCGAAATATAAACATCATTGCCTTTCTCAACACGGATTAAGGTCTTTTTGGTCACGCCACACAGCATCGCCGCCACATCTTGAGTCAGTGCTGCGTTGTTTCTGGTTTCTTTAATGAGTAAACCCAAGGATTGTTGATTGAGTGCAGATGCCATAACGTTAGTCCAAAGTGTACTTTGCTACACTTTAGCTATGAATGGTTAAGTATTCAACAGTAAAGTGTAGCAACCTACACTTTATTGTGATCTCCCCTGTCAAGATCAACAAAAGTGTAGTTAAGTACACTTTTTAATTATCTAAGTCGCCAAACGAGTTATAAGTGTAGGTTGTTACACTATCGAATCGATTACGCCCTACTTTTAAAATTAATACTGGCTTTTTTATCAGCATCATAGATATTATGAGCTTGATTATTATCAAGTTATGAATGGATGCTGTTGGTAAATGATTCTTAAAACTAAAACACTACAAATGACCAAAACGCCGCAAACGATTGCCGGTCAAAAACAAGAACAGGATGTGGCCTTCTTCTTACGCCGCGCATTTAAAGATAATCCTGAAGTACTGGTTATCAACGACTTCAAATTCAGCTTTAATGATGAAACGGCTCAAATTGATCACTTGATCGTATACACCTATGGCTTCGTGCTCATTGAATCAAAAAGCATAAAAGGTCACGTTAAAGTGAACAACCAAGGCGAGTGGACACGCAGCTATAACAGCCAATGGTCAGGTATGTCTTCGCCCATTAAGCAAGTTGAGCTGCAACAAGCCTTGTTGAAAGAAATGTTCATGCATCATAGAAATAACATATTAAGTAAATTACTGGGTATAAAGCAGCAAGGCTTCAATGGACGCTGTTGGCACTATTTATGTGCGGTATCCAGTAATGCTGTGATCGACAGAAAAACAATGCCCAAAGTGATTTCGGACAAACTGTATAAAACTGAGTTTTTGGTCGATGAACTCAAAAATATCATGAACCTTAAACACAAACTGCTCCGCTTGGTCAGCGTCACCGACACTCGACCAGACTTTAGCCAACGGGAACTCGATTCAATCGGCCAATTTCTTATTAGCCAACATATCGACTCAAATATTCAACAAGTTGACGCTGCTCCGGCACAACTAAAGCAAATCCAGCCGATATCAAAAAGACCAGAACTTAAACCAGAGCTTCAACCAACATTAGCACCCACTAATCATCTAGATCAATCTAATGGTGCAAGTGTGGCAACACTTGCACCGCTTGTACCAGTAAACACATTAGCGCCAGACCAACAACCCATACTAAGCTGTAAACATTGCGGTGAATCAACACTATACACGCCGATGTATGGCAAGTTCGGTTACTACATAAACTGTAACCAATGCAGCAAAAACACACCAATGAAACAAGCCTGCCCACAATGCATGAGTAAAAATACCAAAGTCACAAAGCGCAAAGAAACCTACACATTGAATTGTGTAGATTGCGGGTTTGAAAAGCAGATAATTTAGATGGTAGAAAGTTAACTCAGAGCCTTAGAGATCCCATTTACCATAGGAACTGGCACAAATATGATCGAAAATAGTGTAGAAAGAACCCTTTGGTTTAAACATAAAGATGGACCTAAAGAGCTCAAAGAAACTGAGTTAAGAAATCTTACAGAACCTTTGATTATTTTAGGTGATGCTGGGATGGGAAAGTCTGTTTTGCTTGAACGACTTAGTGAGCATGCTGAGTATCAATTTTGCACCGCTAGGCAGCTCATTCGCCGTAATAAACCATGCACTATCCTTGGTAATGCTCGTGTTCTTGTCATAGATGCCTTAGATGAAGTTAGCTCTCAAAAAGCTGGTGCAGCAGTAGACTCCGTGCTTCAGAAACTTCAAGAGCTAGACTATCCAGCTTTTATCTTGTCATGTCGAATCGAAGACTGGCAAAGTGCTACAGGTGTAGCATCTATTACTGAAGACTACTCAAAGAAGCCAATAGAGCTTCACTTAATGCCTTTTAGTGATAACGACATCCAGAACTTTTTATCTCTATCATTAGGGGATATACAATCCAAGGCCGTCATTCAACATTTTAATTCTCGTGGTTTAAATCAATTACTGGGAAATCCTCAAACACTTGAGTTAATTTCTAAAGTAGCTAAAAAAGGTGATTTACCCAATAGTAAAAGTGAACTATTTGAGCGAGCTATTGATGTACTCTGGTGTGAGCATAATGACATTAAAGCTCAAACTCAGCTTGATAAAGAAACAACGATAAACGCTTCAGGAGCGGCCTTTGCTAGTTTAATTTTGACTGGTAACGAGGCTTTAACTCGTAAGGCTGCTGCCAATGTTGAAGAAGGCGAATTATCGTTTACAGATATACGCACACTACCCAATGCAGAAACTCTCAATGATGTTATTGCAACGCGGTTGTTTAAAAGTTGTGGAGTGGATAGATTTAGCTATCTACATCGCAGCATAGGTGAATACCTTGGAGCGAAATGGTTAGCTCAACATTCAAACTCAGGCACTAACAAAAGACGGTTTCTGTCGCTTTTTTATTGTGATGGTTTAGTACCAGCCAGTTTGAGAGGTATTCATGCTTGGTTAGCTCAAGACCATACACTAAAGCCTATTATTATCGAAAATGACCCAATGGGATTTATTGAATACGGTGATGCTGACGTACTTACTGTGAATCAAGCACGTATTCTTTTGACCGCTTTACAAAAGTTAGCGGATGAAAATTCTCATTTTCGAGATTGGAAAAGATATTCTGTTCGAGGATTAATCCATGATGAGCTTTTTGATGAATTAAAGCAGTTAGTCATCTCCCAAAAAACTCCATTTGCGTTGCGTAAGCTGTTACTTGAAGCATTCCTAAGCACTGAAATCAGCCTTCAATTAGCTGAAGATTTAGAAAAGATAACACTAGATAGAAAAGATACTGTTGCTATTAGAAGTACGGCATTAGAAGTTTTAATTGATAGCAAAGCCCAAACTAATATGCCAACTATATTAAATTCACTATACAAATATAATGATGCAGACTCATTACGTATAGTAATTGAGGCAATTGAGTACCTTGATTTCAATAATGTTGAAGACAAACTTATCGTAGATACCGTAATTGCTTATGCTGGTAGTAAAGAGCACGCTTTTGGAATCCTATATTCAATTCAGAGGAGTTTACCTGTAGACCGTATTGGCAACATTTTAGATTTACTTGCTAATACACTCACAAGTATAGGTAAGTGGCACGAGCGTTCAGGAGATCATGAACTTACTGACTTTACCCATCATCTAATCTTGAGAAAACTAAAAAATACAGAAGTTAAAGTTGAAAGAATTTGGACTTGGTTGAGTCCATTACATAGTTCACATGCGTACAATCGAGATAACCTAAAAGAACTCAATATAGTTATATCAGAGAATAAAAAACTAAAACTAGCAATTCAAAAATGGGTGTTACTTGACTCTCCGTCAACAAAATCTGTTAGAGAACGAGCTTATAAACTTACAGATTCATTCCCCACTTTGGTTACTACAGAGCAAGATTTAATTTTACTTCTAAATACTTTGGATCAGCATGATGAAACTGAACAGCGTTGGAGAGATTTGATACAGCTCTGTTACCATGATGGTGAAGAGGGAAGTAAATTAAGACAAGCAGCGCAAAAGTTTGCTCAGAATAAACAAGCCGCTATTGAATGGTTAACGAGCCTAGCTACGCCACTGGTCCCATTGTGGCAAATTGAACAAGAAGAACGCAGCACCAAATATAAAGAGGAAATAGCCAAAAAGCATGAAATTCATCGACAGCAGTATCAACCTCAGATTAGTCAAATGCAAGCTGGCAACTATCAAGAAATAGTCGAACCTGCTAAAGCATATTTAAAGCTATTTCGTGATATTGGACAAAAACTTCCTGCACATGAACGCATTGCAGAATGGCTTGGTGATGAATTAAGTGAAGCCGCTTTTGAGGGCTTTGAAGCATACTTAACTAAAAAACCTTTCTTTCCTTCATCCCATGAAATAATTAAAATTAGAGAAGATAGGAAACAATATAATGCTGAATACATCATTATCGTAGCTGTTGCAGAACGCGTAAGAAAACGGCTGGAACTTAAAGATCTACCCGATGATGTAATATTATCGGTATTATTTTCATTACGTCATCATTCTCATATCGAACAACTCGCAGGAATCAATGAACTTGGCTTAACAAAGTTCGTTGAACAAGAAATAGATACGCGTGGACTTTGGGAAGCTGCCACAAGACGTTTTTATGAACCACAACTTGAAGCTAATAAAGAAAGTATTTCAGGCTTTTATGAGCTTATGCGTGATGACAATAAAAAAAATGCCTGTAATCAATTAGCGCTTGAATGGCTACAACGGTTTAAGACTCTTCATGAAAATTCAGAAAATGAGTTAATTCAGAGGCTTGTTTACTCATATAAGTTTGATGAATTAAGAAGTTTACTTGATGAATATCTAGAACTTAAAAACAGAACTCATCGCCCCATTTGGGATGCGGTCTGTTTTATTGCTGATTTTGAAAATATCACTGAAAAGTTAGGCAACCAGATCGACTTGAAGCTTATTTGGCTGTTACGCAAATTAATACAAGGTCACTATAGACACAGTTCACCTTTAGATCTTAGTTTTGCCCAATGTGAATGGATAGTACAAAAATTTAGGGCTCTATGGCCTACTGCAGAGCTCCAAAATGAAGAAATGTACGGCTCTAATAATGCTTGGGATGCCAGTCAATTCATAAACTCCTTTATTGAACGTATAGGAAAATCTACAGATATAGAAGCAGTTAGAGTGATAAGACGATTACGAGAAGCACCAGAAGATAGCTACACATCGTGGATAAAAGTTATAGCTGCCGAACAGCATCGCCTTGTTGTTGAGGCTAACTATACGCCACCACCATTAGCTGCAATCAAGGCAATCACTTGCAATACTCTTCCTAAATCAATGGCAGATCTCCAAGCGTTAATTATTGAAGAGTTGGAAATCGTTCAAGCAAGAATTAAAAGTGACGATGTAGATAGCCGTTGTGTTTTCTATGATGATAAAAAACATGCTCACAAAGAAGAACGCTGTAGTAGCGCATTAATTGGATTACTTCGCCAAGGAGTGAGAGATATTGAATATACTCCAGAGCAACACGTATCAAATGACAAAGAAGTTGATATAACTTGTTCAGTCGATCAACTAAGACTCCCTATTGAAGTTAAAGGACAGTGGCATAAAGATCTATGGCATGCAGCAGATACACAGCTAGATAGACTTTATACACAAGATTGGCGAGCTGAAGGTCGTGGCATTTATTTAGTACTTTGGTTTGGTCAAGATCAGCCATCGAATAAAAAATTAAAGACTCCCGGTAAAGGTAAAACTAAGCCTATATGTGCCAAAGAGTTACGAGTAATGCTCAAGGAAAATAACTTAGCAACTCAACAAGGACGTGTAGAAATCTTTGTTTTAGATCTTGAACCATTGCCTAATAACCAATAACAAAAAACCCCGATACTGATAGGTATCGAGGCTTTCTCTTTTCTCTTACAAGAAATTCAGTTCTAAGCTTCTAGGCTTTAGAACGACAATGTATATAGCGCAGTATAAATCGGGTTAGAACAAGGCGCTTTACCACGACGTTTAGCTTTCTTAAACGAGTGGTGAAGCAACGCAGTTATCACCGATTTAGACAAGCTAGATTACATCATGCTGCCTATTTAAAATCAAACTGTTGATTTTATGAAACTTAATACAAAGCCGTAATTCAGATACCCCTGATTATACCCGCAGTATATTTGATTGAGTAATTCACCTGAATTGCTAACCATTATTATCGTACCATTGCGTCATGAAAATTGATTAGAAAAAGCAAGATTATGCAGATTAGATTTGGAACGGGTCGTTGCTACCATTAACTCGCTTTGGATATAACTTGTTAGACGTTATCCCCTAATCCCATGCCTTTGAATACTGTGTAGTTGAATAAAAATATTACGTTTTTCATTAATTAACAGCACTGGCTTAATTTTATACATTGTTCTGAGTCACATTTATATTCAACAAACCACCAGAACTACCTCTTAGTGGGTATTATTAGATTAATTTCATATACTCAGGGCGGCTTTATGACGATGTGTAGAACAATGTTGTTATCCTCGATTTTTTTACTTAGCGCATGCGGGAGTGATTCAAATAGTACTGTGACGGTAGCAGAACAAGTATTACCTCAGGGGCAATTCTCTTTAGCTATTTCTGATTCACCTATGGTTGGAGTTTCTCATGTTGGTATGGTCATGGGGGAACTGGTCATGACTGATGCTGAGGGCGTAATCCATAGACATGATTTACAGGATATGACGTTTAATCTACTCGATTTTCAGGGGATGGACAGCCATCTTGTAGTCGATAATATCGACTTACCCCTGGGTCAGTACCATGATGCCTATGTCACCATCCAACAGGGCGATGGCAATGACGGCTGCTATGTTGAAGATGGCCAGGGTCGACACGGTTTGTATGTAGCCGATGGACAACTTCCAGTTTCAGATTTTGAAATAGTAGCTGGCCAGCATATTTCTATCACCATGGAAATTGACTTGTATCGTGGCCTTTCATATCAACAAGGAGAATACCATTTAGGTCATCAAGCGATGTGGTCCATTGATAATCGCTATATGGGCCACTTGCTGGGTGAAGTAGATCCTCAATGGATTGCCGATTGCGAGACAACTTATTCCGACCGGACTCCGATCGGGGGACAATTTAGTCACATGGCCTATCTGTATCCTGAAGAGGTAACTAATATTGATCAAATGACGGATATGAGAAACAATCCTCCAGAGGGGGTAACTCTACCGACTGCGGTAAGTCCTATGATGCAGGATATTGAAGGTAACTGGCACTTTGCCATGGGTTATTTGCCAGCTGGAAACTATCGGGTCGGCTACAGCTGCTTAGGTCATTTAGATGACCCTGTCAACGATGATATAACTAGTGGCCAATTTGTTATGTTTAAAGATTCTGGTTCAATCACTATAGAAGCAGGAACACAGGGAGGCCAGCAGACAGTACATGAGTGCGGTAACGGCAATGGTGGTCATCACGGACACCATGGCGGCTAGCTAAATTAATCAGGCTCCCATTCAGTTGGGAGCCTCTACGACCAAAAAGATAGTAAGCCATGTTAACGATAATGATGATTATCATTAAATCGAAATATGAGCAGATACTCTGATCCATCATGATAAGGGTTGAGCGGAAGCCCTACATATAAAGTGACTAAAACCAAAAGAGGTTAAGTTCCGCCTCAACTTTAGAGTATTAATGATTTTGTTATTTTTCTTGTTGAAAAACAGAGTTTAATCTTCTCCTATACATGGTTTATTCCCCTGACCCATAGTGATTTCTTTAATAGATTTAATCAAATCTGGTATTAACGACATAGTCAGTTAAAATACGAATCAAACGTCCGAGTTAATCAATTTCTAGCCCCTAACTATGTAAGTTATCATCTGAATTAAAGCTTTTAACTGATTTCTCTCCACATGATGTTAAAGGAAATCTACCATCATTTAAGTTATATAGTTGAAACATGTGCCATTACATCAATTATCAAAATCTAAACGTAACACGTAATTGGACAGAAGCTTGTTAGTGCCCAAGCTCTAACACTCACTATTCGCATTATGATAAGTATGGTGAATTTAGGTTAACGCCATAGTCTCTTGTTATAAAGCTCGTACGGGAAAGCCTTCTAAAATCTCATCTAGATCTTCGATAATAGATTGGAGATAGGTTTGATCAAATCCTGTAGAGAACTTAAGTTCATTTCCAACACCAACACTGTCCATGCAATTACCCTCTAATTCAATTCCACCTCTTCCATTCCCGATTAGCTTGATTTCAAGCTGCCCCTCAAGACTGTCGAATGTAGCTGTACCTTTTAGGCAAACATAGAGCTTTTGTATTTCTTTAGAGAACTTAACGAAATCATAGGTTTGAAAACTGGCAGAAAATTTACCACTGAAGCTTCCAAATGAAACACTAACAGAGCAAATAAGCCAGTTATCATCAAAAGACTCACTGCTTGGAGAATGTTGGTACTGTTCTACAGTGATCTCAACTTGCTCATTTGGAGAACAACCGATGGATAAACTCATACGTTCCTTGTGCTTTATAACGTTTTAGTATTTATACGTTGCGCTATTTGCAAGGCATAAATCGCTTGTTGGACTTGGCCTATGCCACATCCATATTAATCGGTATGTTTTATGCTATAGGAATTTGCTTTTTTACGGTACTTGTTTTTTGTACAGCTTTGTATCTAATCACCTTTTCTGATTACATCTTTTAAGAAAGGTTTTCGATATTTTAGCTTTTATATTGCCCGTTTATGAGTTTTCCCAGATATACCTTACTGACACGTAATGGGGCGTGCGACGTGAGGTCGTATGAAGCGCTGTTCACCGCTTTTGAGTGAACCATCTGTATCACCAGATGAACCTAGGAGCCTGAATAAAGTAGCGGCTCTGACAATGTAATGAAGATTGGTTATAGACCAATCGGGATCTGAATCGTGAGAGAACGATCCTCCTGATAACCACAAATTGGGTGAGTGCTAGGTAGTCAGTATGATGAACATATGTAAATCCGCGTAAGGTGCGTTATACGATGAAACAGCGGAAGTGGTTTATACGCTGTGGCCAAAAGGCAATGAGAGTTGGAAAGAGATTGCCCCATGCTCTTTCGTGGTCAATATAACTCTTCGCACTATAGCGGGCATCTACCCTGACATTGCGCGACATACGGAACACGGTAAGCCTGTATTGCTCCCTTTGGGAAAGCCGATATGGCCGATAGCGGTGCAGGTATAGGAGGTTGGAAAAAGCAAAGGCTGCATTGTAACGATGCAGATACAGACTTGTGTCTGGTCACGAAAGTGAGCCCACTTCCGACTGGTCTCCCGTTGCAAGATAATGTGAAGAACTTTATTCAAGGAGAAACGCAAATGATGATTTCAACAGAGATTAGTGCCTCTCCTGACGGCGAACAATGGCAGTCCATAGACTGGAAATCCGTTGAACCGCATGTATTAAAGCTTCAGATGCGTATTGCAAAGGCAACACGAGAAGGTAAACACGGTAAGGCGAAAGCGTTGCAATGGATACTGACTCACTCGCGTTCAGCAAAACTTCTTGCTGTTAAACGAGTATCAAAAAACAAAGGCAGTAGAACGCCTGGAATAGATGGTGTCATCTGGAACACGGATGCACGCCGCATGAAAGCAGTAAATCAATTGAGCAGGAAGGCATATCAAGCCAAACCACTCAAGCGTATCTATATCCCCAAAAAGAATGGCAAACTTAGACCTCTTGGTATCCCAAGCATGATAGACAGAGCACAACAAGCGCTCCACCTTCTTGCATTAGAGCCTATATCGGAGACGCTTGCTGACCCAAACAGCTATGGATTTAGACCAAATCGTAGCACTGCCGACGCAGTCGATCAGTGCTTCAAATGCTTGGCTCTAAAGAGATCAGCGCAATGGGTTCTTGAGGGAGATATCAAATCCTGCTTCGACAAAATCGGGCATCAATGGCTTGTTGATAACATCGCCATAGATAAACGAATGTTGGAACAATGGTTAAAGTCTGGTTTTATGGATAAAGGGTTGTTTTATCGTACTGATGAGGGCACGCCACAAGGAGGGGTTATATCCCCAACCTTGATGCTAATGACTCTTGCTGGACTTGAACAGCGCATAAAGTCTACAGCACTCAAAAAGGGTGCTAGAGCCAACTTTATTGGATACGCCGACGATTTCGTCGTCACCTGCGCTTCAAAGGAAGTGCTCGAGAACGATATCAAACCGTTGATCGCTGACTTCTTGGCGGAAAGAGGCTTAACACTCTCCGAAGAGAAAACGCACATTACCCACATCAACAAGGGTTTTGACTTCTTAGGGTTCAATCATAGGAAGTACAAAGGAAAATTGCTCATTAAACCGAGTAAATCCAACACGCTGTTGTTCTTGAGTAACCTGCGCGAACTCATCAAAAAGCACGCAACCATCCCTGTTAACGACCTTATCAAACTGATAAATCCGAAACTAAGGGGGTGGGCGAATTATTATCGTCATTGTGTTGCTAAACAAGTATTCGGGTATGTTGGGCACAAACTATTCTATTCGTTATGGCACTGGGCAGTAAGGCGTCACCCAACAAAGTCTAAGACTTGGGTAGCCCTTAAATACTTCATCAACCGAAAAGGCCAATGGCAATTTCACGGTTGGCAGAAGGTCAAGGATATGGATTGCCAATTCAATCTATTCCAAATAGCCAAAGTGCCTATTGAGAGGCATGTGAAAATTCGAAGTGCGGCTATACCATTCGATCCTCAATACCAAGAATACTTGGCTAGGAGAAAATCGAAAAGGCAAGCTCGTAACGCTTGGAATGAACCTGCTCTCACTGCTTTATAAGTTGCTGGGTATCAAACGATACCTTTGTGGAGGCTTGAGCCTAGTGCAGTGAAAGTTGCACGCTGGGTTCTTAGGGGGGCGGCACTTGGCAACAAGTGTCGTCTACCCGACGTCTATAGTACGAGTAGCTAATCGACTGTTGTTTCAATCTAGGGCTAGAAAAAATAAAATCGCTTGCGCTTAACGAAGCAAGTAAGATCCATTTCATCAAACTTTGTTGGGTTCTGGCTATAATTTCAAATTGAACTTCAATATCAGTCTTCTTCTGGATATGCTTAACTCGATTAAATATCCTGTCTTGGGAAGAAACATCGCATACTTTCAAAGATAGTAAGTGTAGTGGTCAAGCTTAATTGGCCCTAAGTTTGCTATCAATAGCCAGATTGAATAGTGCTAACTGCATCAAGTTCTCCTCAATCTCTAGTCTCGTGCGAATACGCCAAATTTCTTCAAGCCTGAAAGGCTTTTTGACACCACTTCGTTGTCCACGGTTTAGTATGACCATGATGACCTCCTTTTTGGTTGACTGGTCATAATGGTCATAGTTAGTAGGATTGGGATACAAATAAATTACACGTCTAGGCTCATTTCTGAACAAAAAAGCTAAGTCTCGGTGGCATTTAGTACCACCGACCTTCGACTGTTCTTGTTTGATTTCAAATTCATATCATATAGAACACCACATCAATCAGTGATTCTTTACCCGGCGCAGCAGGAGAGTGCTTTAACATCCTTGTTAAAGGTCTGCGCGCAGAGTTTTAGTCCTTCCACCATGGTCAGGTAGGGGAAGAGTTGATCCGCTAGCTCAGTGACTGTCATGCGATTGCGAATGGCCAATGCTGCACTCTGAATTATTTCACCGCCTTCATGCGCCAATATTTGCGCTCCGATAATTCGACCGGTTTTCTTTTCTGCCACTAATTTAATGAAGCCGTCGGTCTCGAAGTTGGCCAGGGCTCGTGGCACATTTTCCATGCCCAAGACTCGACTGTCCGTCTCAATATCTTGCGCCTTGGCCTGTACTTCGGTTAAACCCACAGTGGCGACTTGCGGATCGGTAAAAATCACCGCGGGCATAGTGGTGAGATCCAGTTTGGCGTCGCCACCTATCATATTCACAGCAGCACGACTGCCAGCTGCGGCAGCAACATAGACAAATTGCGGCATATTGGAACAGTCTCCGGCGGCATAAATGCCGGAAATATTGGTCTCCATTCGTTCATTGACGATAACCTCACCGCCCTGGTTGGTTTTAACACCGATTGCGGCAAGATTAAGTTGGCTGGTATTGGCATTACGCCCGGTACTGATCAACAGTTGATCACCAATTAACGTTCCCGCATTGGTTTCCAGCGTAAATTGTTCTCCTTGATATGAAACGCTTGCCGCCTGAGTGTGATTCAACACGTTAATGCCTTCTTTTTCAAAACATTCGCTAAGTTTCTCACCTAGCAAGGGGTCTTCTGCATACAGTAATGAATGCCGCGCCAATACCGTCACCTCGCTACCTAAGCGGCGATAAGCTTGTGCTATCTCCAACGCGACCACAGAGGAGCCAATCACGATCAGATGTTGTGGCAGCGCTTTGGCAAATAATGCTTCTGTGGATGTCCAGTAAGGGGTGCCGGCAAGACCATCAATCGGCGGGATCGTCGGCGTCGAACCGGTGGCAATTAATATTTTATCGGCATGCAGCACTAGCTCTGAACCATCGACTTTACGGATGATTAAGGTATTGGCATCGTTAAATCGTGCAAACCCTTTAATTAAACTCAGTGCGGGATTATTGTCTAGAATATTCTGGTATTTGGCTGCCCGCAATTCTTCCACCCGCGCGGTCTGCTGCTCGGATAAGCGCGCTCGACTCAGTTCTGGGGCATGATTTTCCAGTCCTGCAAACGGGTTGCTTCGCTGTTGCTGAGCCAATTGCGCCGCTCGAATTAAAATTTTGGACGGCACACAGCCAACATTGACACAACAGCCGCCGATCACCTCGCTTGCTTCAATAATGGTAACCTGTGCGCCACGCTCCGCTGCCTTGATGGCGCAGGCAAAAGCGCCAGAACCGCTGCCTATGATGGCGACCCGTTGCTGAGGGCTAATGTCTTCTTGCTGGTCAGTGTCGCCACACCTTGTCGTGTCTTTAAGCTCTGTTGCAACGTAGCCTAAGGCATTAATCGCTAGGATCAGTTCTGCTACATTGACACCATCTCTTGTGGTGATCACAGCTAGGGCTTTTGCATAAGACACCTCAGTTTTAATGACGCCTTCAACGGCATCGAGCGCCTCTTTAATGTGTTCGACGGAGCTTGGGCAGCTCATCCCTTGTATGGATAAGCGTATGGATAATAAAATCATTTTCTTTCCTCAACTAAGGTAAATAATCATTGGCTTAAACGGCACAACTTTCATCGTCGCAGCGCTTATTAGCGGGTGAAAAAATGTCCCATACAGAAACGGCCACCATCAGCGCGAGCGCCGAATAGGTCACATAAGCACTCCAGCCATATTGAAACAAGGGGTAGAGTGATAACAAGAGTAGCGCTGGGCCGAACATACCCAGAGCACTGCGATGCCACTGCCTATGGCTGAACCAGCCCAGTCCGTTAAGCACTAAGGCAATCCAAGCGAATAGGGGCAATAAGGTGTTGACGAACAGGCCTTCCCATTGGCTGAGAAAGCCTAATCCAATCGCTGCGCCCAAACTGGCAATCGCCGGGAAACACATGGCGCAGCCCATAGCAGAGATAACAGCACCCAAGGAGCCCGCTTTATCACCGATGCGTGTCAGCATATTGAATAAATTGGTCATAGCCTTCTTCCTATTGTTTGATAGTTGACGGGTAACCTGCGTTGGTGGTCGCATCGATTAACGCTTTGACCGTGGTTTTCTCATCATCAAAGGTCACAATTGCCACCTTGGTCTCAAAGGTGACATCGGCCTCGCTGACGCCTGCAACATTTTGCAGCGATTTTTTCACCGTAAAAGGACAGGTAACGCAGTTCATGGTCGGCACGTCTAAGGTCACAGTTTGTGGTTTGGCAGCAGCAGTCAAACTGGTGAGTGCCATAAGGGTTAATAACGTGACTTTTTTCATTGTATTCTCCAAGTGTTAGTTAAAAGTGTAAGTGCTATGAATCGCTGTGTTCTGTCATTAATCTTCAATTGGTTAACGCCAAATCCTTGGTGCTGCACTTAGGCAAACCAGACAATCCAGTAATTGCTGGTCACTAGCACTAGCGCTGCGAGTGCCGTTAACCAAAAAATGACCTGTCGACGCTTGCGCACTTGCGGCACGGCGCAGGCGGTTCCTGGATCACATGCTTCCATTGGGCGATAAACGTTTCGACCGGCGACAGCAAACAGAGCCAATACCACAACAATGAAAATAGGACGATAGGGTTCTAATAAGGTCAGGTTACCAATCCAGGAGCCACTGACTCCCAGCAACAGCAATATGAAAGGTCCAGCGCAACACAGGCCAGCGCCGACGGCGGCAACAATGCCACCAATAATGGGCAGATTAGGATCTTTTGGGGACACGTCTTACTCCTCAGTTTTCAATGTATGGAGTAAGTGTAAGTGCCGTACCTATGTACGGAGTCAAGCATATTTATCTGTGGGTAGAGTCGATCAGGGTTGCAAGGAATCGATAATGGGGCAATGGCTGTCATCTTCATTGTTATGGCACTGTAGCAACAGTGTATTAAGCGCGGTTTCCAAGCGTCGTAAATCAACCATTTTTTCTCTGACGGCGCCAAGTTTATGCTCGGCAAGCTCTTGGACTTGACTGCATGGGCGATCCTCTAGGCTCAATAGATTAGCAATTTCCTCCAGCGTAAATCCCAACTCCTTGGCTCGTTTGATAAAGCGAATACGGTTCACCGTTTCATTTGGGTAATGACGGTAACCCAGGTCTGGCTTCAGTGGTTGCTCGATCATTCCTCGTCGTTCATAAAAACGCACCGTCTCAATATTGATACCAAGCTCATTGGCCAGCTTACTGATGGTTCTTTTCTTTTCAAGTGAGACAGAAGTCATACCTCTTCCTTTGATTACTATTATGAATGGGATCATAACATTTCTTATTAGGTGGCCAAATCTACTATGCCACTACACAAGAAGTATAAACGATGCTGAACTCCATAATTCTGACTTGAATTTAGTGGCAAGAATCCAGTAATTTATGAGGCTCACCGCCATTGCGGGGCTTATTCGTATTAGAATTACTTATGGATTAAAGTAGTACCCGAAACACGCTTTGGGGCATAATTGATTTAGTCCCCTAATCCGGTTTTGGACAAAAAAGAGTTAAAGCTGTTATAAAAAGGAGAGCACTAATGATCAATCCTAAACTTGAAGCAGCTAAAACCGAGTTAAATTACAAATTCCCGCTCGATTATAGCTGTCTAAAGCATAGTATTACGTCGTTATCAAATTACACGAATGCAGCAAGAGGATCCGCAGTTTCCATTACAGTAACTAAATCAGCTTTGGGTGGATAAATCAGCTCATTTGTAATAGAAATCTTAACCTCTTTAGCTTTTTCACGAACTAACTTAACTTTTTGTTCCCAACCTTCTGTAAATACAGCCCCCCAAGAACCTAGGTCTAAACACGTTACATAATTCTCTTGTCTATACGGTAAAGGCTCTACATTCAGTACACTGGCGGCTACATTATTACCCGCAAACTTGCCCATTAAAATAGCATGCTGACAGCTCATTAATGCATAGTTACCTTTATCATCGGAAGCTACATATGCGACATCACCAGTGGCGTAAACATTATAAATTCCTTTAACTTGCAGTAAAGGATCCACCACTAAACGCCCATGAGGCCCTTTGTTACTAGAAAGTAAACTGGTTAAAGTATTAGCTTGTACCCCCGCGGTCCAAATTACGGTTTCAGACTCAATAAGTTCACCATTGCTGAGTAATACGCCATCGGCGTTAATTTCACTGATGTCGGCGTTAAGCATCCAAGTAATACCCAACTCATTGCTGGCTTGCTTTATGACAGTCTGTAATTCTTCACTGTAATTAGAGCCTATCTGACCACCACGTTCGACAACGATAACGTGAATTGGACTGTCATCACTAAATTGAGATCGTAATCGTGATGGTAATTCTGTAGCAAGTTCAATACCTGTAAAACCGCCACCACAAACAACAACTGTATTGCGAGCAACCGAATAAGGTTTGCTCGGTAAAGTATTGAGATGTTCTTCTAAAATGCTTGCGCTATCTAGTTGATCAATATCAAAAGCAAACTCATCTACGCCAACCGCTAAGTTTTTGTTCAAGCTAGACCCAGAGGCAAGAACTAATTTATCGTAAGATTTTACTGCTTCAACTCCTTTCTCATCAATATAATTGACGGTCTGCACCTCTGTGGATATAGCCACAACCTTGGCGCTAATGAATTGTATATCCATCAAGTTAAATATTGGCATTAAAGGTGAAACTAATGTTTTCACTTTTGATTCATAAAAACGAGGACGAACACGCAACTCCGCTTTGGGTGATAAAACCGTAACTGTAATCTTGTCGCTACCCTGTATTCTAATTAATCTTGCAGCACTCAACGCTGCCCACATACCTGCAAATCCACTTCCAATGATTACAATATCTTTTCTCATATAAATTTCCTATTGATGTACTTATTGATTGAGGAAAGCTTATATCAAAAAATAAACTGCGACAACTTTATTCGCAGTTTATTTTATTTTAAATTTCTAGTATTCTAAATGGCATAATAAGATAAATTTTTCAGAAATTACTAAAGGAACTATATGGCTTTTTACAGTTCAGGCGTGGAATACGGTATTCACTGTTTAGTCAACATGCTTGATGAGCGCGGAGAGTCACGAGTAATGACAGTTCGCGAGGCAGCTAAATTACAAGGGGTCCCATACGATTATTTAGGTAAAATATTTACCCAATTCTCAAAAGCTGGATTAGTTGAAAGTTCAGAAGGCCGCAAAGGAGGTTATAAATTAGCTAAGCCAGCTTCAGATATTAAGATTCTCGATATTACACGCGCAATTGATGGTGAAAAGTCCATTTTTGATTGCAAGGAAATACGACAACGAATGGATGTTTTCACTGAAGGAGTTCCTAGCTGGGCATGTGAGGAGTTGTGTGGCATTCATGCCGTCATGCTAAAGGCTCAAGAGAAAATGGAACAAGAATTAGCACAACACTCTATCTTAGACCTTGTTAAGCAGATGCATACTAAATCCCATGATACTTTCAATATTGAAGTAAAAGAGTGGTTTGATAAACAAAGAAATTAGATTGCAATTATGTCGAAGCGTATGAAAATTTCATTAATGAATTTTTGTGATACCACACTTTTCAAAGCTTGGCATTTACTTGTTCCAATGCCTCTTCACTGTAGCGATTCCAAAGCCTAATGCTTCTGCCGTTTTAGATTGTGATAAGCCCTCTGCTTTTTTTGCTTGTACAGACAGAGTTGTTGAATGAGCTTCTGGCCGACCCAGTTTTTTGCCTTGAGCTTTAGCTCGTTCCAGTCCTTCTTTTGTTCGCTCTCTAATCCGGTTACGCTCGAATTCAGCAAAGGCTGAGAACATTTGCAGCATAAGCTTACCCTCAGCACTTGATAGGTCTGCTACGGGGAGATCAAGGCATGCAACCTTGATACCTTTATCTGTAAGCAGGTTAATTGTGTTTTGTACGTCAATGTTGTCTCGGCCTAAACGGTCTAGTTTTAAGACCACCAGCATATCACCACTTTCCATCTGGTGATTGATGAGCATCTTGAACTTTTCACGCTTCATTGCCTCAACCGTTTCACTGATAGTCCGAGCATGATTCACCTCATACCCTTTCTGCCTAATAGCAATAATTTGATTCTCGGTTGTTTGCTCAGTTGTTGAAACGCGACAATAGGAAAAGATACGCATTGGCCACTCACTTTTGTAGAAGGTATCAAATATAGGGGTATCATATAATTGAAGTATCATTAAGGCTACACCCTAAATTTATGATACCGATAATAGATAGAAAAAGCTGGTATCAATATACGAATGTTTTTTGATACCAGATTTTACGGTAGATTAAGTAAGCTACTTCGCTATCATCTTCTGAAACTCCATAAACTGCTTAATTTGGTCTTCCATATCTGGCGAAGTATTTTCAGCAGGCTTTGATAACTTGCGCAACAACTCGGCTTGTTTGTAGTCTGGTACATCACCATAACTATAAAAACTGGTCAGCACGCTTTCATGCCCTAAGTTTTGGCTCCATGCTTTAAACTCTTCAGGCGTTCGACAAAGTTTTTCACCTAGCCTTACCAAAGTGTTACGAAAGCTGTGCGGGTTAAAGTAAGGCAAACCAACTGCTTCAAAGGCTTGTTTAAACACTTTGCGGATCGGAGTTGCATTACTCCAACTCTCCTTAAGCAAGCCTACTGCTGTAAACTGTTGGTTCTCGTTATGCGCAAGCTTAGTCTTGGGAAACAAGGGGTCATTGGGTTTATAGTCAAGCTCACCAGTCAAATGCTGAATCCACTCAGCCAACACTTTCGACGGCAGCTCTCCCACGGGGAAAAAATAAGTAATAAACGTTTTACTGAATTTGGTCTTAACCTCCCTTGCATCTTGATAGAAGCTTTGCTCCACAAGGTCAATATGCTTTATTTTAACTGAAGCAACCGCCCCATCTCTTGCACCAGTTAATAGAACGAACGCAAATAATGCTCTATCACGCATTTCTAATGCTGTGTCACATGGCATAGCTTCCAAAGTCTGCAAAACTTGCTCAACCGTTGCCACACTTCTTTTACGCTTAGCATTTGCAATACGGGTATCTTTTTCAGATAGGTTAAAGTACTCGATATCGCTATAGTTTATTTTTGCTCGGTAGCCTTTTTGCGTTACCAGAAATTGAAAAAAACTTTTCAAATGTCGCATGATTGTCTGCACCGTTGCCTTGCTTAAAATATCACCAGTAATCTGTGACTTTTTACAAAGAAGTTCCTTCTTAAATGCGATTGCATGCTTAGCCCTGAACTTCTTAAAGTCGAGGTAATTTGTTGCTTCTTCAAACCGATTAATTGATTTCAACGCACCATCAATCGTTGATGCATCTAGCTGCTTTGCTTCCTTCAGAAACTTAGCATATTCGTATAGAATTCTGGTGTTTTTCGCACTATTTTTTTTCATCATTAAAACCCTCAGCTAAAGGATAATTTAAGGGCCTTTGACCTCTTAGGATTAAGTGCTTTTCAGCTATCGGTAATTTCCCTCCAAGCTCCGTCCAAACTTGGTTAACGTCACGCCAAGAGGCGAACTTATTTACCCTCTGTTGACACTCAACACAGCGTCCTGTCATTTGAACCATGCCTCCAGGGTCAGCTATAAACTCAAGTGATTCAATTATTGGCTTTTGAGGCTGTTTGCATTTAAAACAGTACATTTCATTAAGCTCACATTTATGCAGATATGTTTTGCGCTTCTGTTTTAAATACAGCTTCAAGTCTGCACCTTGAATTAACAAGGGACGGTTATCATCGATAACTTGCAAGCCAGCATGAATCCAATTACGCACAGTTTTGGGGTGAACTCCCAAAGTCTCACTGACATCCATAACTGTATAATTGCGATTGATTTTGACTCTATTAGGGTTAATTCGCTTACTCATTGTTTAGCCCCCTTAGATGCAGCAATGCGCTCATCAAGCCATTGTTCGATGTCAGCCTCCAACCAACCAACTGCACGCTCACCTAAAGAGATTGCTTTGGGAAAGATACCTTTAGTCATGTGCAGATAAATGGTGCTAGTGGATAAGCCTGTTCTGGTTTTAACTTCAGGTAAACGGATTATTTTTTTTGACATGGTAGTAACCTTTAAACATTAATGAATTCGTTTTGAAGGTTATTGGATTTGATCTGAATAAAAGCCGAATTCGGTTTTAGGATTCCGAATTCGGTTTTGCAATTACAATTTAACTTATTGACGCTGGTATTTATTTAATACGAGATTCAACAGCTGGATCTATTTGTTTTAATATCTTGCGGATGGTGTCATCACTTAAGGGGGTTGATTGCTTATCAGTCATCGCAGCGAATGATGTTGAAATCCCTCTTTGGTTCCAATCGTATTTATGCTCTGCAAGCACTGCGGCTAGCAGACACAGGATTGAGTTTGTGGCATTAGTTTCTGATGCTTTACTCTGTGTAGGCTGATCTTCCAATGATTGAATAAAACGCGCCAGTTCACCTGTTTTAATGACAAATTGGTAGTTGACATCCCCTAAGTCCAAATAGTTGTCACTTTCAACATACTCACCACTTTCATATGGTATAAGAGCCCCATTCAGTGCCATAAACTCATCAAGTTCAGCAGGGCTTAAAGGGTCTAATGCTAAGCTGTTATTACTGTGTTTCAGGTCCAGAATACTTAAGCCATTTGCTCTCAACAAGTTGTCTAGCCTAGCTTCTAAAGCTGTGAGATTGTATTGGTTCCCCTCAAGCTGCAGGCTTGTTTGAATTCTGAAAATAAAATCATCACGCTTCAAGAAAAGGTTATTTATTGCGTCAAGAGTCGGCTCTGGTCCACCAACCTCTTTTTGATACAGCTTGTCTATTTCATAAGACTCTATGCCTATCATGGCAAGGTCCCAGACCCCATCAATGACATGAACCTTTTTATCGAAAGCAAGCCACCTGTTTTCACCGACCTGAAGCTCATCATCTAAACAGAGAAAATATGGATTCTCTAAGGCTGCGTTAGTGGCAAGGTTATAATCAACTTGAAAGCTATTTAAATCACTGTTTTGCGGAGTAATGTATTGCCCCCCCCTAGCATATGCATGGCTGTTAAGCCTGACTGACATTGTTAAGTGCTGATCTAGTACCAACCTGTAGAGATCAGCTAACGATACAGGCTCATCTATAGAAGTTGATAAATGTTTAGCAGCTTCTTCAATCGTTAAATACTCTTTTAATTTAAATAACTTACTCATTTACGATTTTAGCCCTTTTACTCGATTTACAGGTAAGTCGTTTACTCTGTCAACCTAATGTATGGAAAGTGACTACAAATAAAATCCGATCCAAGCAGTAGTCCACAATCCCTATGCTGGCATAAAAAGCGTCTTATTAATGTGAATAGGTAGTAAGTTTGGCGAGAATAGGAGGTAGAAATACGAATTAGGCGTTATCAAATGTATGCTCATTATTGGCGCCCTCTTGTTACTCTATACCAGACAATTCATCCAGATAATTTGCCCATTCCTGCATTAATTTTGTTCTTTCTGCCAGATAAATCGAACGGTTATAAGCTCTTGATGTAGCAGTGCCTGTCAAATGAGCAAGCTGCACTTCAATCACATCATGATTCCAGCCTTTTTCATGCAAGATGGTCGATGCGGTGCTTCTAAAGCCATGAGCAGACATTACATCAGCTGGGTAACCTAAATCTCGTAGCCGATTGGTTAATACGTTTTTACTCATCGGTTTACTACTGTCTCTTTGATTCGGAAACACTAGTTTAGAGTAGCCCGTTACGGCTTTAACCTCTTTTAAATGCTGAGCCACTTGCTTTGACATCGGCACTATATGTTCTCGCTCACGCTTCATTTCTTCAGCTGGAATTCTTATCAAAGAATCCTCAAAATCAACGTATTCCCACTTTAGGTTTCTGATCTCCGTTGGTCTTAAAAAGACCCTAGGAATTAATTTAAGCGCTTCAACAGCGCAATAGTTACCAGATTGCGCTGTATCAATATCTTTAATTAGTTGAGCCAGCTCATTCGGCTTAACGATAGCAGCCCTATGTTTAACTTTTGGCAGTGGCTTTAGTATATCGCCTAGTGGTAATCCTTGAGCGGGGTTATTGCGAGTTAACCTATGTGCTAGTGCATACCCAAATACTCGATTTATAACAGCTAATATATTAGGTGCCTTTTTAAGTGTACCAGCGGCTTCAATAGCCAACATGAGTTCAGTAATATGCCCTGCATCAATCTCTTCAATGTGGAGATTACTTATACATTTAGAGTCCACCAGCAACCAGCGTTTGATTCTACTGGCATGATCTTCTGACCAAGAACCTTTTTGTTGTTCCCACCACTTTAGTGCAATAGTTGAAAATAACTTGTCTTTCGTCGTCTCTTTTGTACGCTTCCTTTCCCGTCGTTCGTCCATCGGGTTAATACCGTGAATTAAAGAAGCTCTTGCTTCTTCGGCCAATCTTCGAGCTTCACTTAGGGGTATGGAGGGGTATTTTCCTAAAGCCATTTCCTGATACTTACCTGCATGTCTGAACCTAAGCCGCCAGAGTTTAGAACCACTTTTTTTAACCAATAAAAACAAGTTATTACCATCAGATTTTTTAATCTGTGACTTATCATCAGGGCAGGATATATTCTTAACTTCTTGTACTGTTAATGCCATTGGAAGATCCTAAGCAGGGTACAAAATGAGGGGTATCTATATTTCAAGTACTCAATTTAAGGCAACTATAAATTGTGATACCCCTCATTAACACCTAATAATTCTAAGAACTAGTGAGATATTATGGGGACTTATAGGAAGTTAAGTCAACAAAAAAGCCCGCAAACTATGAGCTTACGGGCTTTTCTAGGAAGTGCTAGTATTTGGGCAATACGTTTACATCATGCCGCCCATTCCGCCCATACCACCCATTCCGCCCATATCTGGCGCAGAATCTTGTGGTACTTCAGCAATCATCGCTTCTGTTGTGATCATAAGACCAGCAATAGATGCGGCGAACTGTAGCGCACTACGAGTCACTTTAGTTGGGTCTAGGATACCCATTTCTAACATGTCACCGTAAGTGTCGTTACCAGCGTTGTAACCGAAGTTACCTTCGCCGTTTTTAACAGTGTTAGCGACAACTGATGCTTCTTGACCAGCGTTAGTTGCGATTTGACGTAAAGGCGCTTCCATAGCACGTAGTGCGATTACTACACCGTGCTTTTGGTCTTCGTTCAATACTTCAACATCTTTAATTTTGCTTGCTACGCGAACAAGGGCAACACCACCACCGGCGACCACACCTTCTTCAACCGCTGCGCGAGTTGCATGCAATGCATCTTCTACGCGAGCTTTTTTCTCTTTCATTTCAACTTCTGTTGCTGCGCCAACTTTGATTACTGCAACACCGCCAGCTAACTTAGCCATACGCTCTTGAAGCTTTTCTTTGTCGTAGTCTGAAGTTGAATCTTCAACTTGTTGTTTGATTTGCGAAACACGTGCAGAAATTTGCACTTGGTCGCCACTACCATCGATGATTGTAGTGTTATCTTTAGTGATGATTACGCGCTTAGCTGTACCTAAATCTTCTAGAGTGGCTTTTTCAAGTTCTAGACCGATTTCTTCAGCGATAACAGTACCGCCAGTTAGGATAGCAACGTCTTGAAGCATTGCTTTACGACGGTCGCCAAAGCCAGGAGCTTTAACAGCAGCAACTTTAACGATGCCACGCATGTTGTTCACAACTAGTGTTGCTAATGCTTCGCCTTCAACGTCTTCTGCAACGATAAGCAATGGCTTACCTGTTTTAGCTAGACCTTCAAGGATTGGCAGCAATTCACGGATATTAGAAACTTTTTTGTCTACTAATAAAATGAATGGGCTGTCTAATTCAATGCTGCCAGTTTCTGGCTTGTTGATGAAGTATGGTGATAAGTAACCACGGTCAAACTGCATACCTTCAACAACGTCTAATTCGTTTTCAAGCGCTTGGCCTTCTTCAACGGTGATAACGCCTTCTTTACCGACTTTTTCCATTGCTGTTGCAATGATGTCGCCGATTGACTCGTCAGAGTTAGCAGAAATTGTACCTACTTGAGCAATCGCTTTAGTGTCTGAACATTCTTGAGAAAGTAGTTTAAGTTCAGCAACGGCTGCGATAACCGCTTTGTCGATACCGCGCTTAAGGTCCATTGGGTTCATACCCGCTGCAACTGCTTTTAGGCCTTCAACAACAATAGCTTGTGCTAATACTGTTGCAGTAGTGGTACCGTCACCGGCTGCATCATTGGCTTTAGAAGCAACTTCTTTAACCATTTGTGCGCCCATGTTTTCGAACTTGTCTGTTAGTTCGATTTCTTTAGCAACTGACACACCATCTTTGGTGATCATTGGCGAACCAAAGCTTTTATCTAAAACAACGTTACGACCTTTAGGGCCTAAGGTTACTTTAACTGCGTTGGCTAGGATGTTAACGCCTGCAAGCATTTTTACGCGTGCGTCGTTACCAAATAAGACTTCTTTTGCTGCCATTTTTTGATGTTCCTTTAAATTTAATGATTAATTGGAAAGTCGATTGATGCGTGAGGCTTAGCCTACTACTGCCATCAGGTCAGCTTCTGACAGGATTAACACTTCTTCACCGTCAATTTTTTCTTTCTTCACGCCGTAACCTTCATTGAAGATCACCACGTCGCCCACTTTAACGTCAAGTGGTGTAACTGTGCCATTTTCTGAAATACGACCGTTGCCTACTGCAAGGATTTTACCGCGAGTTGATTTCTCTGCTGCGCTGCCTGTAAGCACGATACCGCCTGCAGATTTAGATTCAACTTCTAAGCGTTTAACGATAACGCGGTCATGTAATGGACGAATATTCATCTATGAACTCTCCTAATGATTTGATGCCCAAAAAGCGAGGCTATTGACTAACAAATAAGGGTTTCCCCCTTGATGCATGTGATATGGGGGTGATTGGTCACAGATCCAAGGGGAATTTTAAAAAAAATTGCACTTTTTTTACGTCTGTTTTATTAAAGCAATGCTAATCCTGATAGAATTCGGCTCCTTTGAAACACCAAACGTTTGAGAATAGATGAAAGACAGACACGGGTTGCTCAGCGCACCTATTGGTCGTGTACTGCTTAACATGACTTTGCCTAACCTGATTGGGATTATGACCATTCTAGGTGGCAGTCTGGTGGACATTTTTTTTATTAGCCAGTTGGGTACAGATGCACTGGCAGCAGTGAGCTTTACGTTTCCGGTAACCTTAGTGATTACGAGCATCGGCATTGGTATTGGCGCGGGTGTGTCTACCAATCTTGGCCGCTTGATTGGATCTGGCCATGCGCCCGAATCCAGAGTGTTTTTATTTGATGCCTTGTGCATGACACTGCTTATTATTTGGGGGTTGTCGATACTGGGCTGTGTGTTTATTGAACCTATTTTCAGTTTACTTGGGGCCAACAGTGCCAGTTTGCCATTAATTAACGACTACATGTGGTACTGGTATTTAGGCGCTCCGGCATTGGTGTTGTTAATGGTGGGTAATCAAGCCTTACGCGCCACGGGTGACACCCACTCACCGGCTAAAATTATGATGTTAGCCGCGATTGTAAACTTGATCCTCGACCCGTTACTTATCTTCGGCATTGGCCCTTTTCCGCGTTTAGAAATTCAAGGCGCTGCTATTGCAACCACACTATCCTGGTTAGTGGCAATGTCATTAGCTGGCCACTTAATTATTGTAAAACGTAAACTGGTTCAATTTACTGAGTTTGATGTAGGTCGATTAATTTTACATTGGAAAGTCTTATCCCATATTGCTCGCCCTGCCGCATTAATGAATGTGATTAATCCTATTGCCAACGGCATTATAATGGCAATGTTGGCACGGATTGATCATGCTGGTGTGGCTGCTTTTGGTACTGGAATTAGGCTTGAGTCGGTACTGTTGATTGTGGTGATGGCACTGTCGTCGAGTTTAATGCCGTTTATTGCCCAAAATTTAGGTGCCAACCAACCTGATCGCGCCAAAAAAGCCTTATTGATGTCGTTGCGATTTGCTTTTGTATTTCAAACAATCTTGTTTATTCCGCTGTATTTTTATGCCGAACCTATCGCAAGATTGTTTACTCACGACCCACTGGTTATTGAGTGGCTGAGTTTTTATATTATGGTGTTGCCTGCCTCTTATGGGCCACTTGCCATTGTTATTATGGTTGCCACTAGCTTAAATGCTTACCATAGGCCGTTGAGTTCACTGGTGATTAACTTGTGCCGCTTAATGTTATTAATGTTACCGCTGGCGGCGCTAGGCTCGTATGTTGGTGGGGTGAAAGGGATTTTATTGGCATTACCCATTGCGAATACATTGATGGGGATAGCTTGCTATTACCTTGCGACGCAAATTAGCGAACCAAAAGAGATTAAGCACACAGTGCCTTGTTCAGAGAACTCAATAGCTACAGACGGCAATCAAGATGAACCAGCCGACAAAAATAAATCAGCCTCTCGCCTTGGCGAATATTAAACTGTGTTAATAATGGCAGCCACACTTGCTTTTTAAACTGTGTCGGTGGATTAATAACACTATATTACTGGTAAAAAATCTTGGTTTAACATGAGAAAATCCATTTATGCCGCCATGCTTTCTGGCATTGTTTGCCCTGGCAGTGGCCAGATTTGGCTGGGTAAAAAGCTACTCGGCTGGGGGTTTATCAGTGTCAGTGTGGTGTGTATTTTGGTGATAATGGATCAAATTATTAGCCGTGCACAAGTGATTGCGGAGCAAATTTTAGCGGGTAATATTAGTAACGATTTAACCTCCATTTATGCCGCGGTATCCAACGTAGCCCTCGACGCCAGTAACTCAACCATGCCAGCACTCACTTGGATATTTATAGCCAACTGGGGATTAAGTGTCGCCAGTGCATTTTGGTTTGGTGCTCAGCAAGATAAGCAACTCCAGCTGCAAGCCGATTCCGAGACAGAGACATAGACATAAACATAAACAAAAACAGCCGAGCAATGCATCTGCACTAGTCGGCTGTTTTACCTTGTTTTTTTATCACGCGCTAAACGCGGCGCTCAATAAAACCAGCTCTACACATCACGGCAAATCACAGATCAAACTTGGTCTTGTTAAATAAGCTGGTATTACCATAATGTGTATTAAGATGGTGTGTCATAAGTGGTGCGTATTAAGACGGCTTGTCGTCATCTTTAGGCTTAATGGGCTCTACATCTATAATATCGTCACGATTGTCGTCATGGCGCTTATCTTTGATATCATCACGATCATTGTTAATGTCATCATCAAGATCAACTACTTCAATTTGATGGCTACGTGGACGATCATTTTTATGTTCAAAATCACCGTCGAAGGTGTTGCCCTGTTGATCAAATGGCTTTTGCCCTGCAAATGGACCGGACTGTCCAAAAGGACTTTGTCCGCCACCAAAACCAGGAGGAATACCACCATTAGCCACAACACGAAGTTGCATGCGTTTATATAAAAATGCCGCAATAGGAGCGCGGGTAAATGGGGTTAATAAAATTAAGCCAATAAAGTCGGTAACAAAACCAGGAATAAGCAATAACACCCCAGCGGCAGCCAACATCATACCTTCAACAATTTCTTGCCCTGGTGCTTCACCTCGGGCTAATTTTTGTTGCACGCTCATTAAAGTACTTAGGCCTTGGCTGCGTACTAATGACACACCTACAATCGCGGTAAATAACACTAGCGCGACTGTGGTCCATGAACCGATTGAGCTGGCTACTTCAATGAGTACATTGAGCTCAATAACCGGTATTAAAACAAATATTAACAATAAAATAAAAAACATATTGGCCTCTAAGGATCGCTTTTTGATAGAGTGACGACTTATAAGATAACAGAGTGGCGACCTGTAAAATAACCGTTGCCGATGAAACTTAAATGGGGGTGAACGGGTCTCTTTTCAAGACGCGTCACGAATATCACCTCAGTTTAATGAAAATGCGTTTAAAAAAGCGTACTGTGATGACCTTGCGCATGATAACAGCATTAACTTAAGTAAACTTTAAGACAACTTATGTATAAACCTGAACAGCTACTTATTTTTACCACTTGCCCAGACGCTGACATTGCTTGTCGCATTGCGACGGCATTGGTAGAAGCAAAGTTGGCGGCGTGCGTACAAATAGGCCAAGCCGTTGAGTCAATTTATCAGTGGGACAATAACATTTGTCAGTCACACGAAGTGCCGATGCAGATAAAATGCATGACAACTGATTACCCTGCAATTGAACAACTGGTGATCACAATGCATCCTTATGAAGTACCAGAATTCATTGCCACTCCGATTATCGGTGGTTTTGGCCCTTATTTACAATGGATAAAAGACAACTCACCATCATGAAAAAACTCGTTGCCATATGCCTTACATCATTGTTAATGATGTCATCAATTTTACTCGCGCCAGCAGCACACAGTGCTAATGTGTTGAGTAATAAATTCAGCTTTTTAAGCAGCGAACCTGAGTTAATGAAGGTTAACGATGCTTTTGTGTTTGATTACCAACAACAAGGTAATCAACTCAAAATCAATTTTGTGATTGCTGAAGGCTATTATTTATATCGCGACAAGCTGCAGTTTTCGGTCGACGGTGCAGTGATTGGCGATATTGAATTACCTCATGGTAAAAACCATCACGACGAATACTTTGGCGACCAAGAGGTGTTTTACTCGTTTGTTGAAATCCCTATCGCATTTAAAGAAGCCCAAGCCGATGCGGTATTTCATGTCACCTTTATGGGTTGTGCAGAAGGTACCTTATGTTACCCGCCGACCAAACACGATGTAACATTAACAGCGATTGAAGCAAATGACGGCACATTAAGCAGTAAAAAAGTGATTGGTGCACCTGATGACGCGCAAGCATCGACAACGGCAACCGATGCTCCTGCAGCACCCATTACTCAGCAAGACACGTTAAACCAAATGCTCCAAAACGATAGCCTATTATGGACCTTGGTGATTTTCTTTGGTTTAGGTATTGGCTTAGCATTAACACCATGTGTGTTTCCGATGTACCCTATTTTGTCGGGCATTATTGTTGGCCAAGGTAAGAAGTTATCTACCGCTAAAGCCTTCACTCTATCAATGGCCTACGTACAAGGCATGGCGATTACCTACTCTTTATTAGGATTAGTGGTTGCCTCTGCCGGACTTAAGTTTCAAGCAGCCTTGCAACACCCAGCCATTTTGATTTTCTTAGCGGTGATGTTTGTGCTGCTAAGCTTGTCAATGTTTGGCATGTACGATTTAAAACTGCCATCGAAGTGGCAAGAAAAAATGAACTCGATGTCGAACAACCAAAAAGGTGGCAACCTTATTGGTGTGTTTATGATGGGGGTGATTTCAGGTTTAGTCGCTTCGCCTTGTACCACGGCGCCGTTATCTGGCGTGCTGATTTACGTGGCGCAGTCTGGTGATTTACTGCAAGGCTTTTTAGCGCTGTATGTACTCAGCATGGGTATGGGTTTACCGTTATTAGTGATTGGTACTTCGGGTGGCAAAATCTTACCACGCGCAGGAGCGTGGATGGACATTATTAAAACCATCTTTGGTTTCTTACTAATTTCAGTCTCGATAGTAATGATTGGCCGTATTTGGCCTGGTTTAGTGTCCGATTTACTCTGGTCATTATGGGCAATATGCTTAGTCGCTTACTTAATGCATCAAAACAGGTTGTCAGAATTTAACTGGAAACAAAGCACTCGTGGGGTATTTTTACTACTGGCTTTGATGGCAAGCTTTTCGTATGGTTTCCAAGCAATCATGACAGGTTTTGGTCATAAAACCCCAGATATTACTCAAGCGGGTGTTGAAGGAAAAACTCAAAATAAAGAGAATCATTTTATTCGTATTAAGTCGCTTGAAGACTTAGAAGTTGAATTGGATAAAGCCAGCATTAGCGGTAAAACGGTGATGTTAGATTTATACGCCGACTGGTGTGTGGCCTGTAAAGAGTTTGAAGCGATTACCTTTAAAAATAAAGATGTCGCCACGCGCATGAGCCAAATGGTGCTATTGCAAGCTGACGTAACGGCCAGCGATGACATTGATATCACCCTTTTAGAACATTATGGCGTGTTAGGTTTACCTACCTTGTTAATGTTTAATAGCGATGGCAAACAGCGTGAAGATTTACGCGTTACTGGCTTTATGGGACCAAAAGACTTTGCCGCTCATTTAGATATCCTGCTAGCAAAGTAAATTAGCGAAAGGAATTTAGCGGGTTCATTAGGGTTTGTTGATCTTTCAAGGTTATTTTTGCAGCGAATTGTTGGCCATTTGTACAAGGCAGAGACTTTGATGTGTAGTTATTCTACATAAAAAGTTGATAACGCAGTAAAAATGACCAACAAACTCTGCCAGAAAGGTTCGGCTAAAAATGTTTTACTCTTTGTTGAATGAATTTTGCTTAGATGATTAGGCATCAATCCATTCGCCTCGATTAAATCGGTTTTAACTCGAACAAAATTCAACCAGAAAAGTTCAACAGACCCTAGCTAAAGCGCTATGTAAACCTCACCCAATAAACATTATGCAAAACAGCATCTTTAGTTACTAAAGATGCTGTTTTTTGCATTTAACGCATTAAAGTCATCGAAAGTTAACTTTTTTCTTATACAATAAGATTTTATCCCCCTCATTCAAGGCGCTTTATGGAACCCGCTATCCTGATTATCACCCTACTTTGCGGAATGCTTGTCAGCCGAGTGGGTTTACCGCCACTGATTGGTTATCTTGCTGCTGGTTTTGTATTGTTCACCTTAGGCATTGAAGACACTAGCTTACCTATTTTGCAGCAACTTGCTGACCTAGGTGTCACCTTACTGCTATTTTCCATTGGCCTTAAACTTGATCTTAAGAGCCTGTTTAAAGCCGAAGTTTGGGCCGGTTCAAGCTTACATTTAATTGGTTCGATTCTATTTTTTGTGCCAGTGCTAAAGCTGTTAGGCTTTTTAGGCATTGAGCAGCTCGACGGGTTCAGTTTCAATCAACTAATGCTAATTTCCTTTGCATTAAGTTTTTCCAGTACCGTGTTTGCGGTAAAAGTGCTTGAAGACAGCGGTGACATGCAGTCACTTTATGGCCGAGTAGCGATTGGTATCTTGATTATGCAAGACATCTTCGCAGTGATCTTTTTAACCATTTCTAAAGGTAACATCCCGTCTGTTTGGGCGTTTGCATTATTATTACTGCCGCTTGCAAGACCGCTTATTTATAAAGTGTTCGATCGCGTCGGCCACGGTGAAATGCTGGTATTGTTTGGCCTTGTGATGGCATTAGTGGTGGGCGCATGGTTATTTGAAGCCGTCGGTTTAAAACCCGATTTAGGCGCATTGATTGTGGGTATTTTATTAGCTGGGCATGCTAAATCATCCGAATTAGCCAAGTCGATTTACTTCTTTAAAGAGTTATTCTTAGTCGCCTTCTTCTTAACCATTGGGTTAAACGGATTACCCACATTGGCCGATATTGGTTTAGCTACGATTTTAGTTGCGCTAATTCCAGTGAAAATTTTGATGTTTGTTTATCTGCTAACCCGCTTTAAATTGCGCTCACGCACATCGTTATTAGCCTCGTTTAACTTAGGTAACTACAGTGAGTTTGGTTTAATCGTAGCAGCAGTAGCGGCACACAAGGGTTGGTTACCACCAGAATGGCTGATCATTATTGCGGTAGCGTTAAGCATAAGTTTCTTATTTGCCGCGCCGTTTAATAATAACGTCAGTAATATTTATCAGCGTTTCCAATCAAAATTAACCAAACTCGAACGCCACCCATTACACCCAGAAGACAGACAAATCCGTATTGGTAATCCGCGCTTTTTGATCTTGGGGATGGGCCGTATTGGTTCTGGGGCATATGATGAATTACGCGCCAAATACACCGGCGAAATTTTAGGGATTGAACACAAACAAGAACTGGTTGATTTTCATCGAAATGAAGGCCGTAATGTTGTACAAGGTGACGCTAGCGATACTGACTTTTGGGTCAAGCTTGAACGTGCGCCACACTTAGAGTTAGTGCTACTGGCAATGCCACATCACGCGGGTAATTTGTTTGCAGTGCAACAATTGCAAAAGCTTAATTACGAAGGGAAAATCAGCGCGATTGTGCAATACGCTGAAGATGCTGAGTCATTAAAAGAGTCTGGTGTTCATACTGTGTATAACTTGTATGAAGCTGCAGGCGCCGGTTTTGTTGACCATGTGATTAAAGAGCTACTCGATTCACCACCAGAACTGGTACCTGGTTCAGTTGTGGCTAGTAGTGATCAGCCAAACCAATCGGCAATAAACGATACGACATCTGAGTCGCCATCATAAAACTAATCACCAATTGCAAACGCCTAGATAACTCTCTAGGCGTTTTTGTTTACTACAGCGTATTTTCAATTTTGCTTCGGATAAAAAAATCTCAGTTACAGACACGGTAAAGACATGCTATAACTCAAGTAACAAGTCTTTCCATGTCACCCTTTGTCGGATTTTTTGAAGTATGTCAAACCCTGCTCAACGCGCCACTAAATTATTTGTTCGTACATTTGGCACCAAGCCAGATGATTTATACCAAGCGCCCGGGCGAGTTAACATTATGGGCGAGCATACCGACTATAACGAAGGCCTCGCATTACCCGCTGCAATTAACTTTCATACTGTTATAGCGGTAAAGCATCGCGATGATAATTTATTTCGCGCGGTGACAACCGCTTTCCCTGGGGAAATTAAGCAATGGCACTTTGGTGAAGAAGGCCCAGTCGCTGCAGGCGATGACTGGAGCCATTATCTCAAAAGTGTAACCGCTGCTATGAACCAATCGGGTTTACGAGCTAAGGGCTTAGACTTAGCCATTGTGGGTGACGTACCACTGGGAGCCGGTTTATCATCGTCGGCAGCACTGGAAATCGCTTTTGGTACCGCCATCAGTTATGCCAGCCAATTAAACTTATCTCCTATCGCTATTGCCCAATTAGCTCAACGCGGCGAAAGTCAATTTATGCTGTTAGATTGCGGCATGATGGACCAAATCATTAGCGCGATGGCAGAGCCTGATCATGCCTTATTGATTGATTGTTTAGAATTAGAAAGCGAATCGGTGCTATTACCAGAAGAACTTAGCTTAATCGTAATAGACTTAAAGCAAGACCGTCATGGTTTTACCCAACAATTTGAACAACGTAAGCAAGAGTGTAATCAGATAACCAAGTTACTTGGCCTCGATTCTTTGCGTGATTTATCATTGAGCCTACTCACGGCAGATAAAGAATTACTCAGTGATGTTCAGTTTCGTCGAGCACGCCATGTCATTACCGAAAATCAACGTACTAGTAATGCTGCCAGAGCTTTGCAACAAAACAATATTGCCCGTTTTAGTCAGTTAATGGCACAGTCTCAAGCATCAATGCGCGATGACTTTGACATTATCACTGCCGACATTGACACCTTAGTGAGCATGATTGCGAATTTAATCGGTGAAAAGGGCGGCGTACGTATGAGCGATGGCTGCGTATTGGCATTGGTCAATCATGACCTTACCGATGAGGTGATTAACCTAGTTGAAAACCAATATTTTAAGCAAACAGGTATCGAAGCAACAATATACTTATGTTCAGCGAGTGGCGGTGCAGGACGCATCGGCTAATAATTTACAGATTAGAGAGGCATAAATGGTACGTTTTAGTGTGCTGGAACCTTGGCAAGATCCCCGTGGTGGTGAGATTGAGCGGGTTAGAATTGATAATGGCATCATCGCACTTGAAGTATTAAGTTTAGGCGGCATCATTCGATCATTATGGACTCCAGATCGCAACGGTGAACGTAAAAATATCGTGTTAGGTTGCGACAGTGTCGAAGATTATCTGGCTCAACAAGCCCATTTAGGCGCGATAGCAGGACGTTACAGCAATCGTATTGCCAATGGTAAAACCCAATATAATGGCCATGAATACCAACTTAGCGTTAACCAAGCGAGCAATTGTTTACACGGTGGCGTTGAAGGCTTTAATCGGAAATTGTGGCAACTCGGTACCTTAAGTGATGGCGTCCGCTTAACCTTAACAAGCCCAGACGGCGACATGGGATTTCCGGGCAATTGTACTGTGCAACTCGATTACCGTTTAGTGGGTAATAACTTGTACATTGAAATGCTAGCCAGTACCGATAAAGCCTGTCCTATTAGTTTAACCCAGCACAGCTACTTTAATTTAGACGGTAATCGCAGCGACACTAATGAGCAACATACTCTGCAAGTGGATGCCACAAAGTACCTCACAATGAATGATGTTGGTGTGCCTACCTCAATACAACCTACCGCAGGTAGCGATGTAGACATGACAAAACCCACGCCAATGTCAGTACAAACCGAACGCCCAGCATTAGCCGCTACTAAGGGCTTTGACCATTGTTATGTGTTAGATAACCCTGGTGCGGATTTACAGCGCTTTGGTTGCTTAGCCAGCCCTAATAGTGGCCGCAATATGACGGTTTATACTAATCAGCCTGGGGTGCAGGTTTATGGTGCAAACTTTTTGCAAGGTACGGTTGGTAAAAAGCAGCGAGTATTAAGCGATCATCAAGCTGTGTGTATTGAACCACAAATGCTACCCGACTCGCCTAATCAGCCAGACTTACCCGGCGATGTATGGATAACACCTGGTAAGCTATATCACCACATAACTCGATATCAGTTTGATGCCGAATAATCAGCCTGTTAAACCCAATTTCAATGCCGAAGATATTGGTCAAATTGCCGTTGGGGCTTTTGCACTGTCGGTGCCGATTGCATTTTCTGAAGAAGCGTGGCGATTGTCGGCCAGTTTGCCAACATTAAATTTGGTATTGGTTGTGGTATTGTCGCTGGCATTTATTACCTTATTTGCTTATCAGAGTGTGTTTCAGGCAAATATTGTTAAGCGCAGACGAGCATTTTTTTTGCGGGTAATTGCGGCGTATATATTGACGTTATTGGTGGTGAGTATCGTACTGTTGGCGTTAAATAAATTGCCATTAATAACCGATCCAATCTTAGCGTTAAAGCGGATTATTTTAATCGCGATGCCCGCATCAATGGGTGCGATTATTGTCGACAGTTTCGACAAAGAATAAACCATATAAGGAATAATGAATTATTCCTTATATGGTCAGTAATCTATAGCAGATATAAGCAGAATAATACGATGAACCAACAACACTCTGAGCCAGAGACTCAATGTTATCTGCAGGGTTAATCGTCTACACTATCACCCATATCATCAAAGCTATCATTGTCATCATCTGAATCATCAAATTCTGGAATGTCATCATCTGCGTTAATCGCTTCATCTGGCTCTGGAGCCGGTTTAGCCTTACGCGGTGGCGCTGTATCGGGTACTTTTGACAAATCAATTCGTAACTGATGCTTTGCCATAAACTCACTACGCGCCGCTTTCCATGCATCGCCAAACTCAGCCATAGCAGCTTTTGTTTGTTGCTCATCTAAGTCGTGTAAGTTTACTTTAACGATGTCTTCTACGTACTCCACAATCGTATTACGGATAGTGTTGTACATGAAAATGCGCCCTGGTGACGCTTCTGGCAATTGATTATCATGAACGACGATAGTGTTACCTTTCGATGTTCTTAATTCACCAAACCAAAGTTGTTTTTTTGCAGTGTTATACATATATGCTAACGCCCTTAATCAACACATATTCTAAAAATGGTGCAGGATTATTGAAGATAATATCTTCATACTGCGCCACGATTATCTGTTCTGTATTTGTGTGGGTATTTAAACAGAATATTTCTGAGAATCAATGCCTAAAACGATGAATTTTTCGCGTAATCGCATAAAAATGTCGGTTGTAGTCAATTTTTAACACTTTTCTGTCATTTTTCTCACAAAATAAACGCCTCACCAAGTGATTAGCCACCTTATGACCAATCACTTTGTGATCACGACTTTAGCTTAAAAACATCAAGCTTCAAGTTTTTTATCAAAATTTATCGCTGATTAAAACCACATTATAAATAAGTGTATTGGTAAGGGATTAATACACTTAACGAGGATCGGCTTGCAGATCCAACACTATCTTGCCTTTGTGTGTACCCGACTCCATTAGTTCATGTGCCTGTACCACTTGCGAGAATGGGAACACACTATCGATTGGAATACTCATTTTGCCACTATTTAATAGCGGCCATACGAACTCAGCCAAACCTTGAGCAATCAGGGCTTTATTCGCCACGCTTTGTGGTCGTAACGTTGACCCAGTCCAAATGACTCGTTTAGCCATAATGCGGAAAATATCCACGTTTGCTTGTGGACCACGTTGCATGGCAACCGACACCATACGTCCGTCGGTGGCGATAGCTTTAAGATTTTCGTTAATGAAGTCGCCACCAGCAATATCCATAATCACGTTAACGCCTAATCCATTTGTCGCTTCTAAGATCGGCTCAACAAAATGCTGCTCGTTATAGTTAATCGCTACGCTAGCGCCTTGATCAAGACAGTATTGGCATTTCTCTGCACTGCCAGAGGTTGCAAATACCGTTGCACCTAAACGACTCGCCATTTGGATCGCAGTTGTACCGATGCCACCAGAGCCCCCATGAATAAGCACCGTTTCACCCGCGTTAAGTCCACCGCGAATAAACAAGTTACCCCACACGGTAAAAAAGGTTTCTGGCAACGCGGCAGCTTGCACAAAACTGTAACCAGTAGGAATAGGTAAACAATGTGCTGCGTAAGTATTCACTAACTCGGCATAGCCGCCACCAGGCACTAAGGCACACACTTTATCGCCAACTTGCCACTGAGTAACATCGTCTGCCACGGCAACAATTTCACCGGCGACTTCTAACCCAATAATCGGGCTGGCATCTGCTGGCGGTGGATAAGCACCAACTCGCTGTTTAATGTCTGGGCCATTGACTCCAGCAGCATACACCTTAATCGTCACTTGGCCTTCTGTTGGCATCGCAAGCGTTGATTGAGTCATGGTCATCACACTGGGTTCGCCAGGCTGTTCAACCACTACATGGGTAAATTGTCTATTTACTGTCGCCATAAAAATATCACCTTGGTTAATTGTTACCAAAAAGTAACTTGGATTAATAGTCTGTTACAGGCGCCGATTACCTGTTCACAAATTCAGCATGTTTGTTAGCAAAACATAAAGTAGTATCTTTTTTAATCAAAAATGATTGCCTATACACTTTAAACCATTACTATACCCGCCCGTTCAAAACATGGAGCAAAATACTTGTTAAAGTACCTGTTCGTTTTACTGTCTATTTTCAGTATTCACGCCCATGCTGCACCTATCCGTATCGCCTCTGATATTTGGTGCCCTTATATCTGCGACAACCAAACAGGCTACGTTGTAGAACTCACACGTCGCGCTTTTGAGATCCAGGGTCAACCGGTTGAATTTCAGATTTTTCCTTATAAACGCGCACTGATTGAACTACAAAGAAATAACATCGACGCTGTACTCGCATTGACGTCTAGCGCCATTGTCGAAAATAAATTGATTAATGCTGATGTGATAGTGGGTTATAACAGCAACGACTTTTATACCCTTGTTGATAGTAATGAAACATTTGAGCAGATTACCGATCTCAATAACACTCAACAGGCTGCGATAGTCACTGGTTACCACTATGGTGTTGAGCTCGACGCTTGGTTTGGTGCACATCCTAATACGTACTTTGCCTCTGGCAGAGATCCATTGGCGATGAATATTATTCGGCTAGTAAAAGGACGTCATTCGGTCATCATCGACAACAAAAATGTCATTGAGTACACCGCAAGTCAATTAAACTTAACTCAACAACTTCGCTATGCTGGCACTATAGGCAAACCGGTGCCTTTGTATGTTGGCTTTAATCCACACAATAAAGCTTACGCGGTGACCTTTACTAATGGCATCGAGATGCTAAAAGCCAATGGCGAATATCAACAGATTATGAGTAAGTACAAAATATTACCTGCTCTGACATCTGACGAGGCCCGTCATAAAAACCTGCAAAAATTCCTGCCTATCTTTAATTAATCTCGCTTGCTGTAGTGATGCCATACGGAATTGGCATCAACAAGGCTGCACATTGCAGACATTTGGCACTATATCCAAGTTACTAAACCAGCCCTATAACTCACAAAGCGTTATCGTAGCGAGTTTATCGAAAACACCATACTGGTTTGTCAGCCTTTTATGGTGTGTTTAAGCTCCAGCCACCACATCATCAAGTGCATCTGCCAGCGTAGAATATGTCACACATTGCACACCATCTGGCTTAAACCCTGCTTTGGCTAAGGTTTTAAGTGGCTGAAATTGAAAATCGGCCAACAAGACTCGAGTATTATCACGCTTACATTTATCAATAAACTTATACAGCGCCGAAACGCCACCAGAGTCTAAAATAGACACCCCGTCAAAATACAACACCACCCCATCCTGGTCGCCACTCAAATGCGCCAACTCACCAAACACACTGTCGGCAGCAGCAAAAAACAATGGCCCATTAATTTTAAACACTTTCCAGCGTGGCGGTAACTCAACATGAATGTGTTTTTTCTGCTCGCTAATGTCTTGCACCTTGGTCATGTCGGCCACTTGTTTCATGAATAATAACGACGCCAAAATGATCCCAGCACTGATCGCAATCACCATGTCAAAAAATATGGTCAGTAACAAGCACACCATCAACACCAGTATTTCACTGGCAGGGGCTTTTTTAACAAGATGGACAATCTTAGGCGCTTCACTCATGTTCCAAGCCACCATAATAAGCAGCGCCGACATGCCCGCCATGGGGATATAAGCTAAAACAGTGCTGAGCGATAATAAAGACACTAACACCACCAGCGCATGGATCATGGCCGCGATTGGGCTTACCGCCCCCGACTTATAGTTAGCCGCCGAACGAGCGATGGCAGCAGTCGCGGTAATACCGCCAAAAAATGGCGCGATAATATTACCGATACCTTGACCAAGTAACTCGCTATTGGCGCTGTGTTTTTTACCTGACATGCCGTCTAGCACCACTGCGCACAGTAACGATTCAATGGCACCTAACATGGCGATAGCAAAGGCGGCAGACAATAGGTCACTGGCTAATTGCCAAGTGAGTACCAATGGCACTTCACCCGTTTGCGCGCGAAGCCAAGGCCATTCAAAATCAGGCAACATAGAGGGAATACCTGCACCGATTGAGCCATCGGCTAAGGTAAAGCTGAACGTAGAACCAATGGTCGCCACATGAAAACCGAGTTGATTTAGTACCAGCGCCACAATACTCGCCACAACCACTGCAGGAAGATGTGCGGGTACCGCCAACTTGAGTTTTGGCCACAAAATAAACACCACTAATGTGCTTAATCCCACCAGTAATGTCGGCCCCGAAAAACTAGGAATTTCTTGAACTAAGGTAGCTACTTTACCGACAAAACTTTCTGGCATCTCGGTAATAGTTAGACCAAAAAAGTCCTTAACTTGCAGCACTGCAATCACCACGGCAATACCACCCGTAAACCCTAACGTGACTGATTCGGGAATATATTGGATATAACGCCCTAAGCGAAACAACGCCATGATAATCAACATTAGTCCGGATAACATGCTGGCCAGCAATAAACCAGACAGACCATATTGATGCACGATGGGATAGAGGATCACCACAAAAGCGGCGGTAGGCCCAGACACGCTATAACGTGAGCCACCGGTGAGCGGAATAACAAACCCAGCAATAATCGCAGTATACAACCCGTATTGCGGCGCGACCCCAATGGCAATCGCAAGCGCCATTGCTAATGGAATAGCAATAATGCCAACAGTTAAGCCAGCTAGTAAATCTTTAGTGAATGCATTGGCATTGTAGGGAGCGTCTTTTAAAGACTCTCGGAGTGCATGCCCGATACGAAGAGAAAATAAATGTGTGCGGTATTTCATTGCGGCGATCCCATAACCTAGTACGGCGTCAAGATACCCCTCATTATAGGCCGATTACCTTACAGTACAATCGAATTAAGTTAACACCTGATGATAATATAATTATCATTACATTATAATGTGAAATTTATCTAAATAGAGGTAATAAGATCCACTGGCTCTGATGACTCGCGCAAAAAAGCCACTGATTATTTCGGTGGCTTCGGTGGTGTTTATTAAGAGTGCAAACAACGGTTGGCAGCTTAATCTTAGGCGCTAATCAAAGGCCAATCTTAACGGCTTAAACGTTAACGGCTAAAATCGATAGACACTTTGCGGCCGCGATTAGTATCTATATTTTGATAATCCCAGTCGTATTGCGAAATAAGTCTGGTCGTTAACTCAAGCCCTAAGCCAAAGCCTAACTCTTCAAAGCTATTAGCATAAGACTTACACTGATTAGCGATGCTTACCGATGTGGCTGACTGGCGAATAGTCACACTACCTTCAACAGTGTGCTGTAAAGCGTTGCGGATGAGGTTGGTAATAATTATCCGGCATAGCGTGTCAGGGAGTTGGTGAGCAGAGTCATCGGTTTCAATGCTGATTTCAATATTTTTGCCGTGGATTAAATACCTTAAATCTTGCACTAGCTGGCGAATAAGCTGACCTAAATTCACCTCTTTTAACGGCAAACTTTTACCTTCACGGCGTGTTAACCACAATAAGGTTTCGGTGAGATCGGTCATGGTGAGCCCAGCACGTTCGATGCGGTTAACGACTTGAGCTTGTTTTTCAGCGCTACCGCCTTTGCTTATCAGCTTTTGCAGTAATTCAGTATTGGTGCGGATCACCGCTATTGGGGTGCGTAATTCATGGCTGGCATAGCCTAAGAATTGTTGCTCGCGATCTAAGCTTTCCTGCACAGTACCTAAACTGGTTTTAACAATATTGGCTAATGTGTTTAGCTCGCTGTAATGAAAATCTGGCGCAGGGTCTGCTAGTTGTTTGCTATCTAACTCTTTGGCCCAATTTTTTAGGCGCTCAATCGGCAAAGTCACTTTGCGCATCATTAACAGCAATATCAGCGTAAACATCACAATACTAAAAATGGCGGTAGCAAGAATCACCAGAAAAAAGGGTTTATCTTTGGGCGGAGGAATATTGCCCATTTTTTTATCTAAAATGCTCGAGACATAACGGATCTGGTCACCTTTAAACACTTTGATGACAAAAAAGCCTTTTTCTGGTGGTTTTAACGGTGAACCGCCAATAATATTTTTGTGTAACACATTAAACTCGCTGGGCTCCTGCTTAATGTGTAGTTGAATATCTTTTGGTAAATCCTGCCAACGACTGGCGACAGTAAACAATTGTGATTTGCTAGGGTGTCCGTCGGTTACAACTTGCTCTTGTCCATGCGCATACATCGTCGCCAGCATGACTTTGTCCATGCCAGAGATATAATAATGCACGCTCAATGCCGATAAAATTAAAATGGTGCTAATGCCAGTAAATAACATTACCAGCAGCACAAAAATTCGCAGACTCGGTCTTAATTTCATGGCGTAGGGGTATTCCTATTGCTGTCGTAATTTAAATCAATACATTATGTAGTCATCGCTATGATGAAAGCTCTGCGCCTTTAATGGCAAAGCCATGGCCACTAATCGTGTGCAGTAACTTTACGTCATGCTCAGCATCAAGCTGTTTTCGCAAATTAAAAATATGTACTTTTAAGCTGTTACTGTCAGGTTGATCATCGCCCCACACACTTTGCATGAGCTTTTCACGCGACACCGGATTAGGGCTTGTGCGCATTAGCACGTCTAAAATCTTAAACGCGGTCGGCGATAACTTTACTAACTCATTGGCACGATACGCCTGCTTTTGTTGTAAATCTAAAGTTAAGTCACCGACAGCTAAGCGCATGACTTGGCCACTGCGCCGACGCGCTAACACTCGCGTCCGCACTATGAGTTCTTCCATGGCAAAGGGTTTCACCAAATAATCATCCGCCCCTTTAGCAAAGCCAGTTAGCTTATCGTCTAACGTGTCTTGGGCTGTCAGCATTAACACTGGCACATCCATACCTTGCATGCGCAACGACTCGCACACTTGCAACCCATTCATTTTGGGTAAATTTAAATCTAAAATCACCACATCGTATTGATTCTGCAAACTTAAATTAAGCCCAACTTGCCCATTGGCAGCATGGTCACAAAGAATATCTTCTAGCTCTAAATACTCGATCACCGCCGTAGCTAAGTCGAGGTCATCTTCAACCAGTAACAATTGCAGTTTGTCGGTGTTCATGTCGCTCATTCCTTGGTTGATCACGACATTGCCACGTCACGATTTGGGCGCAGTTTGGTCATCAGGTTATGTATAAAAGCCTTAGACTCGCATTGAATTAACAGCAAAGATGGCGTCAAAATCAAGGTGATAAAGGTAGCAAATAAAATACCATACCCTAGCGCCGCTGCGGCAGGAATTAAAAACTGCGCTTGTAACGAGGTTTCACCTAATAATGGCGCTAAGCCCGCAAAGGTGGTCACCGAGGTAAGCAATACCGCTCGAAGTCTTCCGGTGCATGACTCAACAATTGCATCGTGTACCGACATGCCTTCTTCGTTAATTAATTCGTTATAACGCGACACCAGTAACAAGCTGTCGTTTACCACCACGCCACTTAAGGCCAAAATACCGTTTAACGACAAAATACTAATGGTTAAGTCATTCAACCAATGGCCTAAAATTGCGCCCACAATACCAAACGGAATTGCAGTCATGATTATCACTGGCTGTATATACGACTTTAACGGAATGGCTAACAAGGCATAAATGGCAATGAGCGCCAGCACAAACATCGATTCTATCGAGCTTGTGGTTTCTGCTTGCTGTTCAGCTTCGCCGGCAAAATTGAAACTCACACCTGGGTACTGTACTTCTAACTGCGATACCAATGTTTGCTTAAGCTGGCTAACCAACTCATTTGACGCAATTTTATCTTTGTCTAATACCGCACTGATGTATACCGCCCGCTGGCTGTCGATACGGGTAATATTCGACGGTTGATAATCATTAAAGATCTGGGCTACATGACTCAACGGCACAATAGTCCCGTCGCTAGTTCTCACATTGGCAAGCTGAATATCTTCAAAGGTTTGACGATCTTCATCGGGGTAACGAACGCGCACTTTCACTTCGTCTTTACCACGCTGAAAACGTTGTACCACTCCGCCGCCAAATGACTGCAATATCTGACTCGACAAGGTTTCGGTATCAAATCCTAATGCGCGCCCTTGCGCAGTTAATTCAAAGCGATATTGTGGGTCGCCTGCATCTAGGTTGTGGTCAATGCCACTCACACCGTCCATCACTTCTATTGCGGCTTTTAGTGCTTGGCCAGCAGCAAATACAGACTCTGTATCACTGGCTTTAATCTCTACTTTAAAGTTATCGAGCATTTCTTTTTTCGATAATACTTTAAGCTTTTTAATGCCTTCCATTTGGCCAACTTGTTCAGTCCACTTTTGAGTAAACTCTTTAAGGGTATAAGGGCTGTTGGTTGCCAACTCGACCTGCACTTGGCCAGAGGCACTGCCACTTGCCATAACATGTAAGCTGGTTAAATAGCTATCTTGGTCGTTGTCGCTGTCTTGTCGTTGAGCCACCAGCTCTGCATCCACTTGTTTAGCAGCGCTTTCTAAGGTCATTAAATTTTTATAGGTTTGGCCAAAACTGGCGTCGTTTTGCATTGAAAAGTCAGCTACGACTGTGTCGCCAGCAATATCAGGGAAAAACGCCACTCGCACGCTACCCGTTAACGGCATTCCGGCAACCAAAATAAACACCGCAATAAACATCAATACCACGGCATAACGAAACCGCAGTGCAAACTCAATAACGGGTTGGTAAATTACGCGGCTAAACCACTTCAAGCCACTGTCCGCGGCATGTTGAATATGGTTAAACCATGACTTTTTGACACTTTTTTGGGTATTAATATGGGCTAAATGCGACGGTAAAATAAACTTAGATTCAATTAACGACAGCATCAAACAGATGGCAACAACGGTACCAAACTGGGCATAAATTTGTCCTAAACGGCCTTCTACGTTGGCCAAAGCGACAAACGCAACCACGGTCGTTAACACACCAAATATGGTTGGGGTCGCGACTTTTAAGGTACCTTTGATGGTGTTGTCGATGTTGTCGCCGTATTTTTGCCGAGTGGTATAAACACTCTCACCCACCACCACGGCGTCATCGACCACAATCCCCAGCGCCATAATAAAGCCAAAGGTGGTCATTTCATTTAGGGTTAAACCAGCAAAAGTATTGCTCATAAAAAACAAGGTGCCGAAGAACACAAACGGCAAACCTGCTGCAACCCAAAACGCCACGCGCAAGTTTAAAAACAACGCCAAAATAATAAACACTAATGCGATACCACTGAGGGCATTTTTAACTAGCAAGCTTAAGCGTTCGGTAATCAGAGTACTTTTGTCATGCCAAGTGGCAATATTTACACCATCGGGCAACGCATTAGCATTACGCCATTTCTCAACGACTTGCTTAGCTTGCTCGACAATATTAACGATATCGCCATTTTCATCCATCACAATTTCAATTGCGCTTGAGTTTGCTTGGTTATAACGCGACAACACAAAGGTGTCGTCGGCATAGCCGTCTTTCACTGTGGCAATATCGCCCAGTGTAATCATCGAGCCCTGGCTATTGGTGATAACTGGAATCGCCATAAAATCTTGCAGTTGATAAGCTTGTTGAGCCACTTTCAAACGCACGGTTTTATCATCGTTGTATAAGCTGGTCGAAATAGATGCTGATGACTCGGCGTTCACTGCACTGGCGACTGACGCTAACGTCAATCCATAAGCTTGCAGCTTGGCTTCGTCAACTTCGATAGAAATCATCGGCTCGGCTTTGGCTTTAATTTCCAGATCATGAATGGCATCTTGGCTGAGCAAATCCGATTTAAGTTGTTCAGCTAAAGCTTGTAACGTCGCGCGGTCGGCATCGCCATAAATCTCAATCCATAAGGCATGGTCTTGCATGCGCATTTTATCAATAACAGGGTTTTCAGCTTCGCTAGGAAAGTTATAAATTGCATCAACATTGGTTTTAATGTCAGTGAGCAAGGTGTCTAAATCATAAGAGCTGGTTTTCTCAATCATCACACTGCTGCCATTGGCATTGGATGTTGAGGTAATCCGCTTTATGCCCGGCACCGTTTCTAAGGCATCTTCGATTTTAATCGCGATGCCTTCTTCTGCTAACACTGGGTCGCCACTGTCGTAAGTGACTGACACAGTCACGCGGTCGGGCTCTAAACTCGGAAAAGCCTCTTTGCGTAAGCTGCCTAATGAAAAAAGCCCTACGATGATCATGCCAATGAGCAATAAGTTAGCCGCTACTGAGTTTCTGGCAAACCAGGCTATTGCCCCTTTGTGTGTAGATTGAGATCCCGACATGGCTACACCTCTACCTTAGCAAGCACCTTAGTACCCACTTTAAAGCTGCTTAAAGGACGTTTAACAATTTGCATGACACTAGGCTGATTTTTTTGCTCATTAGTTTGCTCAGTGACAATGGACGACACATATACAAAACCGTCTTTTTCAAAGGCGACTTTCGCAGGTGCTTTAGCCAATAACCCTTGGGCGTCAACAAACCAGATATCACCTTGTTGTGAAATAGCAGATGAAGGTAACTGCCATAAATTGCTTAATGATTTACCGTTAATGCGTGCTTTAACAAAGGTGCCAGGATACAGATCCGTTGTTTGTAGCAGTGGGTTATCGACCACCACAATTAATGAACGTTGGCGGCTAGTTTGAGTTAAATGTTGCTCGACACGTTCAATGTAACCTTGCCATTGATGTAGACCATCGGCGCTGAACAAAGTCACATCCCACGGTGCTTTAACCAGCTGTGCATTATCAAATGCAGGTAGGTTTTGCCATTGCAGTTCAGACAACGGTACGCTGATTTCAACTTCAGCCACGCTGTATAAGGTGCCAAGTTGGCTGCCGGTTTGCACGTAGCTACCAGGCTGAATATCTCGGCTCACCACCAGCGCATCAAACGGTGCGGTAATGTGGGTATAACTTACGTCTTGTTGTGCTTTTTTAAGCGCTTGTTTGGCGTTATCTAGCGCCGCAGTTGCTTGGGCTAATTGCGGGGTGCGCAGCACTAAGGGTGAGGCTGGCTCGCCAGACAAACCTGAACGTAACCATTCAGCTTTAGCTTGCTCACCTTGGCGTTGTTCTTCTAATAAATCGAGTTCCGCTTGAGCGACATCGGTTTGTGCTTGGGTTAACGCTTGTTGATAGCTGGTGTCGTTAATTTTGCCTAACAAAGCCCCTTTTTTGATTACCTGTCCTGACTCAAATTGACGATTAACCTGCGTGATTTTGCCACTGACTTCGGCGCTAAGCGTTAGCTCATAACGCGGCCTTGCTTCACCAAACCCAACCACTTCTGCTTGATATTCTTGGCCATTAACCACAACAACGCCCACTTGCGGCAATAGTGATACAGCCGCGCTAGTAGCGACAGCTTTGACAGACTGTTCAGCAGTAGGCGCTTTTTTATTCGCTGGAGGTGGTAACTGCGCTGCGGTATAGCCTAACGCAACGGCAATACTGCCCAGTGACAATACAGTGACGATGACGTTTACACGGTTAAGCTTCATGCGAGACTCCTAGACCTAGCGCTAAGCCTAAATCAATTCGGTTTATGAGACGGTTGTAAATGGTAGTAACAAGTTGCGCTTCAACATCAAAGGTTTGTTGTTGCACGGTCAGTAAATCAAAAATATCGACTAAGCCTTGGCGATACTTTTGTTCATAACTGACAAAACTACGTTGGGCACTAAGCTGCGCGTCGGTTAAGTGCTGTTGTTGTTTGGCGAGGGAATACTCTTGGCCAACCGTATTTTCGACCTCGTTAACCGCATTTAATAAGGTTTCTTGGTAGACCCAATAGCGCTGCTCAGTCGTTAAACGTGCCAACTCCGCTTGTGATGTTAACTTTCCCCCTTGAAACAAAGGTGCAGATAACTGTCCAAGTACGCTCCATAATGGTCCAATGAGTAGTGCATCACTTGGCGACTGCGCCATATCACTCAAACTGGCCGACAAACTAATGGATGGCAACATGGCTTTATAGGCGGCATCGGTACGTAATGATTCTGCTTCGATATTGTAAAATGCGGCTTTTATGTCTGGACGACGCCCAAGGTTTTGCTGACCGAGTGAATCTATTGGATTGAGAACCGTAGGGAACTGGGTGCTAATATCGACACTGACATCACTGCCAGTCCACGGCCCTGTTAGCAAGGTTAAGTTACGGCGACTTTGTGCGAGCTGTTCTTGATAATCCACTAATGTTGCTTGCGTACTGGCGACGCTGGTCGTGGCATTATCTAGATCTTCTAAACTGCCTAAACCAACGCGATAGCGCGCTAAAATCAGGGCTTGGTTGTTATCTAATACCGCTAAGCGCTGAGTCTCAATCGCCACCAGTTGTTGCTTAAGGCTAATGTCTAACCAACTGCGCATTACGTTGGCCACCACTAAATCTTGCGCGCTCTGTAAACTGGCTTGTGTGCTGGCAATGTCTTTTAATGCAGCGTTGCTGCTGTCAGCTATTTTTTGCCATAAATCCAGCTCCCAACTCACGGTAATATCAGTAGTGTAACTGTCATCACTATCTTCGGTTGAAGTACCGCTAAAACTGGCATCCACAGATGGTAAACGACTAGCAGAGGTAATACCGTGCTGAGCATAGGCCATATTTAACGCCACTACACTTTGTTGTAGGCTGGGATTATTTTGCAATGCGGCTGATATAAAGGTTTGCAGTTCAGGCACATTGATTAAATCAGTGAGTCGCGCTAACGATTGCGACGGCACACCTTGTGTGTTTGAGACTGCCAATAATTGCTCAATTAACTGCTGGCTTATTTTGGCTTGTGCTTGGCTAGCTTGGTCGATGTAATTGCTATTATCGACAATACTGCAGCCCAACAAGCTCACTACAATCAGTGCCAACATTGCGTGTCGTTGCGCCGGTTTTACCATCATCAACTGCTTCTCCCAATTTGTGTTTTACACAATAATGGAGCAAGCATACCGATGGGCGGGTTAAGGAGAGGTTAAGGTGGGGATAAATAGTGAAATTGAATATAGAGATAAAACGTTAGCATTAAACATCAATATAGTTCAATAAAACCATAAGTTAATCATGATAAATAGCAGCTATATGCCCTCTACAGAACATATAGCCACCAAGATAAGCATGTTAATAATGGATACAATTATTATTGTTAAGCAATTATCGAACTTGGCTACAGGACGCGTTAACGATTATCAGCAATAAAATTAACGATTACTTTAGCTAATACTTCACCCTGCTCTTCTTGTAAATAATGGCCAGCATTCACAATAGTGGTGTGTTTTTGCCCTTTTGTGCCCGGTATTATTTCTTGCATCATTTTATCACCACCGGCAGTGATAGGATCAGAGTCACTAAATGCGGTCAAAAATGGCTTGTTCCACTGAGATAAAACTTTCCATGCTGCACGGTTTTTAAGTGTTGCTGGATCATCAGGCGTAATAGGCACTAACAAAGGAAATTCACGTGCACCAGTTTTGTATGTTTCATCAGGGAATGGGGCGTCATATGCTGCAATAACATCATCTGATAAATCAGAAACAGATGCACCATTTATCATTTGTCCTGCAGGGAAATCAACCGATTCTTGCGAGTAGTTAAACCACTTAATAAATGCATCATTAGTTTCTTCATCACCCGTGGGTAACATGGTGTTTGCTGCAACAATACCGGTATAGCGTGGAATATCTTCAGCTGCCATACGCAGCCCGATTAAGCCGCCCCAGTCTTGGCATACCAAAGTAATGTTGGTTAATTCAAGTTGTAAAACGAATGATTTCATCCAATCAACATGACGTTGATAAGTATAATCAGAACGTTTACTTGGCTTATCTGAACGGCCAAATCCAATAATGTCAGGAACAATAACGCGATAACCAGCTTCAACAAGGATCGGGATCATTTTACGATATAAAAAACTCCATGAAGGCTCTCCATGCAGTAATAATATTGGCTCAGCATTTTTATCTCCTTCATCAAGATAATGAATCCGTAACTGGCCTCCTTCAGTATCGTCCACTAATAGGTAATTAGGTGTAAACGGATATCCTGGTAAGTTAACAAAATAACTATCATCTGTTCGTAAAAATTCCATAACTATCTACTTTCCTTTTTTATAAAATAAATCAACTCTATGAGTCAGCTTTTTATTGCATGCACTACAACGCTAATAATTAAGTAACGAAGAGTGGTTGAAATGATCTAAAATTAAGTTTGTTTGAGTAATTTACGAATTTTATTCTAATCGTAAACCTTGCCATCGCAGAAATTAAGTATTACTTGAGTTAAGACAGTATTTTTATAGAAAAAAATTACAATATTAGTTAAATAAATTATCTATCGTAATACGGGCTAATTAGATTACTTCATATTTTTAATTACATTTCTACTTTCTAGATCTATTGAATAAACCTGACTATAAATTTTTTTAATTAGCTCAACCAAATCACCACTACTTTGATCATCACGTTTTTGGCTTACCCATACATTAGACAAGGTCAGAATGAGTCTTTCCGCTTGGTTTAAATTGATTGTTTGAGATACTTTTATAAATAAAAGTTGGCAACTGATAATTAAGCATTTAAAAACCAGCTCATTTTTTAGTGGGCTTTCTGTATCTTGGCTTTCTTTTGTTAACCATTGAGGTTCACCCTCAATATACACTAACGCAGCAATTAAGTTAGCCACCGTCTTTATATCAGTGGCACCATTAAACAACTGCATGATTTCCTCTGAGCGCCGAAAACTTAATAATAAGCTATAACCCAGATCGGCCTTATGCCACTGCTGTACTATTGCTTGAAGAAATGCCATATATATTAACCTATCGATAAATAGCTATTCGTTTGGGATTCAGTTCGAATGTTTTTTCAAGATACAAAAGATACTCTTTGGCCAAAATAGAGAACGCTTTGTAATAATCTGTTTCAGCATGGGAATAGGCTAGATCTAAACATCGGTAAGCCCAAGGTAATAAATGTTGCTCCAGTAATTCATTGATCGCTTTTTGAAAGTACGGATTTTGAGGTTCTTCCATCGCTTTGTTCAACAAGAATGATAGCACAGCAAAAATTAACCCAATATGATCCAGAGGTTCATTTGTTCTCATGCCGATATTAATGTCGTTAGCAGCATAAAACTGTTTTAACGTAACGGTGCTAAAGTCATTAAGTAACTGTGAAGAACTGGTATAAGCAGACCCCCAAGGTGCAGCTAAAGGTGTACCTGGGCCGTAAAATAGCATGCCATAGTCCAGCTTAAGCTTAATTAACTCTTCCTCCTCACCTTCCCATTGAGCAAGATAAGCTTTTAGGTATGTTAATCCTTTATGATCGCTATCGGTTGCTAACAACTTAGGCCAGTTCTCGACAATATCTTGATGTTTAAAGGTATTGATCACATCCGACTCTGGATAAATAGTCAGCACTGAATGCAATACATTGGCAATGGCTTGTAAGTCTTGCAGCTTTTCAATGTTCATATCGTTCACATTTACTTATAAATTTAAGTAGGATGAAAGGGTGTAATACGCTTATTACACCCTGTATTGACTAATTTATACTTCTCGAACGTTTAAGATCCGCCCCGTACTTGCACCTACAGGTTGGGCCTTCTTTGATGCCTTAACAATTAGGTTAGGCGAGGTAATCGATTCAGAAGGTAGTGGCGCAAAGTGACCATCGCCATTACCGTATTTAGCTCTTAGGTTTTCCATAGTATCGAAGTCCAGTGCTCGTAAAGGGCATGACTCAACACAAATCGGTTTTTTACCTTCTGCTAGTCTATCGAAACAACCATCACATTTAGTCATGACTTTGCGTTCAATATCAATCTGCGGCGCATCGTATGGGCAAGCTCGTGAGCAGCTTTCACAGCCAATACATAACGACTCTTGAACAAGTACCAGTCCGTCTTCTTTTCTTTTATGCATAGCACCAGTCGGGCAGGCTTTTACACACACAGGTTCGTTACAATGGTTACAACCAACAGAGGCATAATAAGCAAATACATTTTGATTATAACTTTCATCGCCATTTTGATCCCATGAACCACCACCGTATTCATAAACCCGGCGCCATAACATACCAGGCATTGCTGATACGCCTTGATTAGCAACATCATCTTTACTGCGCGTTTTGCCAACCATTCGATCTTTACAAGCTATATGGCAAGTTTTACAGCCAGTGCATTTACTGCTATCGAAATAAAATCCTAATTGAGTTTCTTGTGTCATTTTAATATACCCCTATCAAGCCTTGACTACCTGAACACGATTGGTGTGCTGTGGATTTCCCTTTGATACAGGGGAAGGATGATATTTGGTCAGTGTATTGATACAGCCGCCAATATCCACAACATGGCCAGATGGACCTACTTTTCCACTCGCATCTGGTTTATACCAAGCACCTTGCCCTAAAGAACAGACCCCAGGAGTCACCCGAGGAGTGAGTTTCACAGGCAGTTCAATTGTTCCTCTACCGTTGTAAACATGAACCATATCGCCATCAGCTAAACCGCGAGAAGAGGCATCTTTCGGATTCATCCATACTGCATCTTCTACCGCTTCTCTAAGCCATGGGACATTATGATAGCTTGAGTGAGTTCGACCTTTGGTGTGGTAACCACATAACTGTAATGGGTAGCCAGCATCAATAGTGTCTTGATCTTGATAGCCGTCCCACGTCACCACATATTGAGGTAGGGGAGTAATTTGGTCTCCAGTGGGTAATGACCAAGTGGCCGCTTTGCGTGCAAGTGATAATGAGAAAATCTCAAATTTCCCAGAAATTGTCGGTCTAGGATTCGCAACTGGATCTTGAATATAAGACTCAAATGCAACCACTGATGAAGACATATATTTACGGAAAACCCCAACTTTCTGAGCTTCTTCATAGGTATCTGGCATATCAACATCGGCATTCATCGCCTTGGTTTGTTGATAAAGCTTTTCACACCATTGTTGACCCGTTAGCCCTTCAGTGTATTCAGCGCCATTGCCCATCGCGTTAGCAATACCAGCACAAATCTCATACATAGATTGTGATTCGCCTAACGGCTTCAATGAGGTGCTCATAAATGTTGCATAGGCCATTTGACCCGATGCATATGAATCATTGGCATAATCCACCGACTCTAGCCAAGTGCTATCTGGCAATAAGTAATCAGCAAATTTAGCTGAAGGCGTCATCCAGCAATCACTCACAATAATCAGTTCACACATGCTGTCATCTTCGAGGATTTGGGCTGTACCGTTACTGTCTGAATGTTGATTCACTAAAGCATTACCAGCACAGTTGATAATTGCCTTAATGTTTGTGCCTAATGTTGCAGGATTATTATCGACTCGTTCTTGACTGCCACTAGAAGCAAAACGAACACCGTCTGTTGTTCCACTAAACTCTTCACCACGCACAACGGCATCTGACCATGTGAAAACAGGGATAGTCACGTCTACAGGGTTGCTCCCAGTAGGCATTCCCGAAACACCAAAACTATAACTTGACGGCATGGCACCGCTATTTACACCCGCACGGCCTATTTTTCCGGTCATAATGGCTAGGGTATACACGGCTCGAGTAGCTTGGTCGCCGTTTGCATGACGGCTAATACCTGCACCAGCAGAAATATAGGGCGCTTCAGCGGCCATAATAGCGGTAGCTAGTTGTTCAATTTTATTTGCTGGAACGCCGCAGACTACGGCAGCCCAAGCTGGTGTTTTCGCACCTTCTGATACAAATATACCCTGGCCCATAATATAGTCATGGTAGTTTTGTGCTGGGTCGATATATTCAGCGTGTGAAGCAATGAACGGATCGGCATTTAGCGTAACAGACGCCTTAGTGTTCACTAACGATGCTTCGTCATAACCTACTGCATATTTATCTAAAAACGGTTTGGCATGTTGATCAACCCAACCACTACTTATCATCTGGTAAATAACCGCTTCAATTAACGCTGCATCAGTGCCAGGGCGAATAGCAAGCCACTCATCTTCATTACCACGCATTGAATCTGTGTATCTGGGTTCAACCATCCAAACTTTGATGTTCTTTTTATTACTTTCTAAAGATTTAACAAAGTCATAGCCTTCGCCACTACCACTCATGCGAATCTCATTTGGATTAAATCCAAAACCAACAAATAAATCAGAGTTAACTATTTCGCTTAACGAACTACCACCAATGCTATCCCATTGATCGCCATAAGTAGCCATACACGCTGGATACACTCCAGCCCATGAATAATCCCAATGGTGGTCTAGAAAACCGCCATTTAAATTCAATAATCGACCCCAAGTAGCAGTATTCGATGAGAAGCCATAATAAGCGCCTGTACCGTAATGCATGTAAATTGATTCAGGCCCGTAGTTATCTTTAATGGCTTGTAATTTTGTGCCTATTTCTGAATAGGCTTGTTCCCAACTGATAGGGACAAATTTTGCTTCACCTCTTTTACCAACACGTTTCATTGGAGAACGTAGTCGGTCTGTTGCATAGGTTCTTTGACGAAGTGAGCGTCCACGAGGACAGGCTCGAGCTTGATGGTTTACACCATATTCATCAGTCGTCTCATGGTCAGTTTCAATTCGGGTGATAACACCGTCTTTACTGAATACTTTAATAGGGCAATTTGAACCACAGTTTACTAAGCACGCAGACCAGTTAAGCTGTTCAAGCGAACTTTCTGGTACTTCTGGTGGCACTACATTGATTTCTTTCGCACTATCTTCACACCCAGTGATAGTTGCTGCAGCGCCAAGTGCTGCACTCATTTTTAAGAAATTTCTACGTTCCATTTCTATATCCTCGCGTAGTATTTACGATACGTTTAATGCAATTTGTAGCTAAATGACAACATCACTTGGTGTGCGTTATAGTCATGGTTTATATCTTGAAGTGTTATTAGTCCGAGTATACTTACAATCCCAATAGATGCAGCATCGGTATCGTAATAACGCTCGTATTGATAACTGAGTTTTAGTGCCATTTGTGGGTTTAATGCATAATCAGCATAGACACTGGCACTGTGGTTATAACTGTAATAGTCACCATATGGACGACTATCATCAACACTCACATTGGTATTACTAGTTGAATTAGCAAATAGATAATCCATACCTATTATTAATTTATCTTGCATTAAGCCACTATAATTAATCCCAGCACCAATATTAATAAACTCATCTTCTATATCTGAGTACCAATATGAATTGCTGACTTGACTACCGGCTTGCGATGAATTAATCCATTGCTGCCCAATAAACCCATAAGTATCAACATGGTCATTTATATGGATACTTATGTTTATGTCATAACCATAATTTTCTGAATCTAATAAACCGACATCCGTATCTTTATATTCATCCTTGGCATATCGAGAAGTAATATCGACATTCATCCAATCATTAGGTGTATGAGTTAATTTTAATTCATAGGCATTACGAATTCGGTCAGCTAAGTAGTATTTCCTTAACACTGCGTTTTCTTCTGAGGCTGTTAATATATCTGATTCATATTTAGAACCATCTCTACTAGCATACTCAGACTTTACATTAATATTAAACATTTCAAACTTACGGATATTTAATTTCGCCCATAAGGTGTCGTCTTGAGTTGTTTCACGTTCACTATAATTGCGAGTTATTTCTTTACTGTCATAACCTGCCTGCAAACGATAACCACTGGCAATTCGATAACTCGCATTTATGCCATAATTTTTACGTTCATAATCTAAAGGTGTATTTTGTTTAAATGCACCCGTTAAACTATTGAAGTTATATTGAGCAAACTCTGCGGTCGAACTCTGATTATCTCGCTTGTTATAATCGATGTTGCCACCTAAGCGAAGTCGATTATTCATCATTGATGTCACTGCAAAACGGCCATCAGTTGTATTAACCTGACCGTCCCAGCTTTGCAGTGGATTACCACTCATTTGAATTAAGTTTTCATCTTGGATCATGCGACCCGTTGCAACACGTCCACTCATCACAGTCTGGTCAAAGCGGTAATTGCCAGAAAGAGATATTTGATGCGCTTGGCTGTCTGGTGAAGCAGCATAAACATCGTTTAAATAAGGCAAACTCAAGTCGCTTATTTTATTATTGTAAATGCTTCCTGAGTAACTCAATTCGCTCATCCAGTTATAGCCATTAAGACCTATCCCTGCATCCCATTGCGAAGTCGTCGCGTTTATCGGTAAGCCAATATTGATAGGGCTAGGCGTAACGATACTGCTTGAGCTGTGACCGGTTTTCTCTTCTTGGCTGTAACTGATAAAGCTATTGTAAACGTCCTGGTTAAATACCACTCCGACGCCTAATTTCTCTCTTTCTAGCGCTAAGTTAAACGTATTAACATCAGTACTTGGAGTCAGCATTCCATCGTTATGCCACAACTGGCTATTTACATCACCAGCTTTAATCGTTTTAATTGCAGCGTAATCTAATACCACCTCATATAAGCCTGAATCACCGATTTGCAAACTAGCAAAGCTATTGTCAAAACCCAATTGATGTGCCGTTATTTTGGCTTGATAGCCAGATTTATTTTGGAACAAAATATCACTGCTTAACGAACCAATAGCACCATCTTCTGAAGTGCCTAATGCGTTACCAGCATGCATATCATCAATGTCGTTATAGCCAAGAGCCACATCGAGATTACCGCTATAACCTGCATTATCACTACAACGGTTACATTCATAATTTCTAGTCTTTACATTACTGGTATTAGCATTACTAACACCAAAATTCGCTGCAAAACTGTGTCCAGATACCGCCACCAATATCGATACAGTAATAAGATTGATTCTAAATGACATAATCTTGCTCTCCATTAGCGTTGCAGCAAGCTGCCTGAGGGATGATTTGAACCATGTATTTGGCTGTGGCAATTCAAGCAACTTTTACCGCCGCCAAAAGCATCAATACCTGACTCCGCGACTACTCGACTAGCGTGTCCATCATTGGCATGACATTGCTGACACAATTGAGGAGCACGTTGCTTAACGAGAGATTCATTGACACTGCCATGAGGGTTATGACAAGTAACGCAATTCTCTGTTACTGGCGCATGCTCCCATAAGAAAGGCCCACGTTTCTCGGCATGACAGCTATAACAAGTGTCATTAACTGTGGGTTTAACTAACGCATTTTCACTCATAGAACCATGAGCTGAGTGGCAATCAACACATGTCATGCTGTTCCACTTTAACGGGTGTGAAGAGCGCTTATTCATGTCGCCTTTTTGGCTGGTATGGCAGCTAACACAAGTGTCATTAACTGTGAGCTTATCCATAACAGGATCTTTGGCTGCATGGATCTTGTGACAATCTACACAGGCAACTTCTTCAAGATTATGGGTACTGTTGTGCCAGCTCATCTGCTGTGCATCGTTATGACACCCTTCACAAACACTGTTTTGAGAACTTACCGGCAACTTACTTTTTGCACCAAAAGCAATCATGGGCTCTTTACCGCCGCGATTATGATTACCTTGTGGACCATGGCATGCTTCACATTGCAAACCTGCCATTGGAGAAGCCTCTGAAATAACTTTGCCGTGCGTCCCCTTAAATAAGTCCATCACCTGTTCATTTTTTTTATGACACATAAGGCAAGAATCGGCCCCTTTAGGAGAATAATTCCCGTCAGTAAATTTTTGTTGCAGTGTGGTGTCTAATTGATCTGTGGTTAAATCGTCCCACGGTAATGCATGAGCACTTTGTATTACTAATAATCCGCAACCAATGAGTATGGCTAGTTGATAGAGAGTTCTCATTGTTGAATACCTCCTTAAATCTGAATTTTTTACTTTCATTTCATTGCCCGTAAAATAATTACTTTATTGAAACAAGTGTCTATATCCATTTTATAAAATAAAATCATGAACTTATGTAGCGCTATCGTTTCTATGCCAAACAAGACTAACTAGTAGGAGACTCTATTTAAAACTCTGTTAACATCTACAAATCACTTGAGCTCATTTAATCAAACCATTTTTGCAAATACCTATATATGGGTATAAACAATCGTAAATAACATGTGATTGACTTAACAGAAAACAACATCAATTAAAGTTATTAACTATCCATCACAACTTGAAAAAATGCGTGACGAATACCGCACAATATAAATATGTATGGAATTGAAATTATTTAAATACTATTTGGCTTTATACTGTGGAATATTCGGTTGGTGATTTATGTAATAAAAATTAGCACTAAGGAGTGTTGATATGGCTCTAGTTATGTCTTTAAACTCTGAAATGAAAGAGAAATCTACTATTTTCTTTCCTGACGCAGCCACATCCGAAATAATGGATTTCATAAAAAAAAATGGTGTATTAAAAACCTTAAAAAAAGGTGAACTAATACCTAAAAGCATTTTACTTAATAACTTCATCTACTTAAATTCTGGACTATTATTTTATATAAAAAGAACTAACAACTTTACCAAACCTAAGTTTGTTAATGTAATCATCCCCAATAGATTAACTGATTATCATTTACTATTAGATAATAATTGTACTTGCTGCAAAAGTATTAAAGTGGCAAGAGATAGCCAGATAACTATTATCGACAAGTCGTTTATAAAAAATTTAATAAAAAAAGATATCGAACTTTTTACTCACTTTATGTTTAAAGCAAACTATTTTACAGAAAGGCAAACTGCACTGGCAATTTTCTTACTAACATCTTCACCAGAGGATAAACTCATTAAGTTTTTATTCGATATTTTGGTCGCTTTTAAAACTGAGTTTTCATCAATGTGGCTTACTATTGATATCAAACTAACGCGAGAAGAAATTGCTGACATACTTCATATTAGCGTCATAAAGTTAGACTTAATGCTGGGGAGCCTCAAAAAACAAGGCATGCTAACCAAAGAAAAAGGAATGTTTAGTATTAATACGGCATTATTTAATGAACTTTCTCCATGTCCTTTAGGTCGAGAAGATGCGCAAGGATGCAAATCGAATAACATGTTAAAATTTAAACCAAAAAATATGATTGAAATCAATAATCAATAGCAGGAAGCCAGTAACTAGAAGCTAGTATTCAGTGCTTAGAGATTCGAAACGTCTAATGCAGCGTTACACAAAAGTCACTGCTAGAAACACATTAACAAGACCTGCACTCAGTCGCCGCTATATATTAACTAAACTACATAATATTCAGCTCTAATGTCCTTTCAACCGCCTGCTTAATGCACTTTGACTAATACCCAATATCTGTGCTGCCGCTGTTTGATTATTAGCTGTTCGGCTCATGGCTTCATCTAAAAGCGCTTGGTTCATTTGGGCAATGGTAGGCAGTTGTTTAGGAAAGATAATTCGGTCTTGCGGTACTGCCGTTAATGATTTGTGTTCATTAATGGTTTCCATAAAAGCAGAGGTGTTAAGCGCTATACCATCACTGCGACTAACGGCATCAAATACCATGCCTTTGAGCTCGTGTAGATTACCGGGGAAATCATAACTGGCGAGTTTTGGCGCTAAATCGGTTGGTTGAATCGGCGCAGGTAAATTCATTTCTGTTGCGGCTAGGGCGATGAAATGATTGATCAACATAGCGATATCTAACTGCCTTTCAGCTAATGGCGGTAATTTAATTTTATGTGCCCGTAAACGGTAGAGTAGATCGCTCCTAAACTTACCTGCTTGATGAAGTTTGAGTAAATCATCTTGAGTTGATACCACAAACTTACATTTTACCGGATAGGCAGTGTCGCTACCTAAAGGGTAATATTGTTTGCTTTCTAACAGCGCTAATAACTTAATTTGAGCATCCAATGGTAGCGTGCCAATTTCATTAAGATAGAGTACCCCACTGCCCACTTGATGCAATAAACCTGCAACTGCTTCTAGCTCGCCATTATTGTGATGATACAGTTGACCGCACATTTTTTGCTCAAATGACTCACAACTAATACCAGCAAGATTAATGCTAACGAAGGGTTCATTAGGGCTATAAAGTGCATGGCAAGATTTAGCGAACTCGCTTTTACCGGTTCCGCTGGCGCCATAAATTAACAAGGGCTCAGGGCTACATGATACGGCTTCAAGATAACGAAACTGGTCTAATAGCTGTGGCTCGCAAGTTAACATGTTATTGAATGCTTGCGGGTTATCTAAGGTTCGACTTAAAAATTTCTCTTTGATATAAAGGTAGTTTCTTTCAAGCCCGACCACTTCAAGTGCGCGGCGAACTGTACGAGCAAGTTCATCGACATTGTCTGTTTTAATAAAGTAGTCATAAGCACCATTTTTAATACAACGAACTGCAGTATCAACCTCATTTACCCCAGTCACTATAATGACTCGAGTGTTAGGGAAATCGCTGCGGATCATCGCTAATAACTCTTCACCGGAGTGAAACGGCATAGTGAGATCGACTAACACTAGCGCATAGTCACCAACCTGTAAGCGACTACTCACCTGGCGACTGTCGACACAAGTGTCAATTTCAGCTTCGGGAACTAAGCGGTTCAGGGTTATCGCGAGTGTTCGTAACCATGCAGCTTCGTCGTCGATTAACAGAATATTTCTGGCTAGTTTCATGGGCTAATCCTGTTGTGCTAATGCAAAAATAAGTCGAATTTGCGTGCATTTGCCTAAGGTAGACTGAATCTGCATTTCGCCTTGATGTTCTTTAATTATTTTACTGCACACCGATAACCCTAAGCCGCTACCACCTTCGTTGCGCCTAGTGGTGAAAAAGGGTTCGGTAATACGTTTTAATGTGGCACTGTCCATCCCACAGCCATTGTCTTTGATACTGAGTATGACCATGTTGTTTGCAACATGTGTGTCTATCACTATTATCCCTGGCTGGGTTGCGCAAGCATTACATGCATTTTGAATGAGGTTAATTAACACCTGATGTAACTGTTGAGCATCGCCTATAATGCAAGGGCTAGGGTCACATAACAGGGTGCTGATCTGGTGAGATTTTGTTTGATTCGCGGTGAGACGCTGGGCCACTTGAACTACATCATTTAAGCTCACTAGGGTATATTGATCGGCAATATGCGGCATGGCGTAACGTTTTAGGTCATTAACAATTCGACTGATACGTTTAGCACCCTCTTCTATAGAGCCGCAACTATACTGTAACTCTTCAATAGCAATGTCAGGGTTTAGCCCTGCAATTAACCAGAAAGGATTTTGTTTCTGATAATGCCTTGCTGCTGGGGTTAAATCTTTCATGGCTGCGGTAAATAGTGATACAGCATGTACAATAAGGCCGGTTGGATTATTAATTTCATGGGCAATTCCCGCAGACAACTCTCCCAATGAAGCTAAACGACTGGCTTCTTCATTAGCTTGGCGTAATCGATGCTGCTCGGTTGATTCTTCAAGTAGAATCACCACCTGATTGTTGGCAATGGGATGAATTTGTAATTGCCAAAATTGCTGCTGATACCGCATATCGGCAGTAAACGACTTTTGAGTCGACAACACCTCCAATACTGCGGCTTTAAGCTTAAAAACATTGTTGTCGACATAGTAAAATTCATCTGAATCTAACAGGTGAATATTGTTATCGTTACTCCATAAATGCTGGAGTTCCTGGTTTACTATGGTCACGCCATTAGGAAGCCCATCAAGAACGGATTGGAACTGTTGTGACAACTCAGATATTTCAACTTCAATCCGTTTTCGTTGAATTAATTCGGCATCGAGCGCTTTAGTATGGCGGCGTAAACTAGCGCTTATAAACCCGGTGAAAATCATCCCAATAGCAGACATAATCGCTACTAAAATTGCGAGGGCAAACATGCGCTTTTCGGAAGAGGTTAAATCAACTTTTTCGCGCCCGGTGCCAAACCATTTATTAACCAGTTTGTCGTATTCACCCGATAATTTTAACTGCCTAAGCGCCTCGTTAATTTGGTACATCAGTTCAGTTTTTGTCTCATTCGCGACAAAATTAAATGCCCCGTAAATTAACGCATCACTGGAACTTCGCACCGATGGATATAGCGGAAGTAAGCGCCGCGCAACAAAACTCTCGGCAATAACCACGTCGACTTGGTTTTTTATCAGTAATTGAAAACCGGTTTCATACAAATCAACATCCACGCGGTCGAAATTTTGCAGATGGTCAGATAAAAACACATCAACAAAGGCACCATTTTTAATAGCAACCCGCTTACCAACAAGATCTGCCCAATTGTTTATTAACGCCTTACCCTGCAAGGTATAAGCTTTAGCGTGGGTTGCATATATAGGATCAGATTGCGCTAACTTACGATCCATGTTCACCGGACTAACCACAGCAATCACATCGATATCACTGTCAGGATCATGAACATCTTTTACCAATTGTTGAAAACTCTTTCGACGTACAATAATGCGCTTATTGGTCAGCTGGCCAATTCTATCCATCAACTCAATATTAAAGCCTTGGTCAACGCCGTTATTACGCCACTCTAATGGCGCTGTTTTTGAATGCACGCCTAAGACAATGCTGTCTTGCGCGAGCACAGGCATAGTGATGATGATCAGTAATAACAATAGAGTTTTCATGCCGCGATATTACCTATTTCTACCATCCGAAACTGTGCAGCATTACCCGAATTAGCAAATCATTATGTACGTTTTCTTATGATGTTAATTCAATGTGATCTATCTCCACATACGCTATGCAAAATTGCATATACCTCTTTATAACTATGCATGTTTGCATAGCGCATTTTTAGGCTTGTGATTGAGTTGTCATTTCTGCCCTCTATTCTGGTTATCTGGTTGTTGATTGCGCCCCCTTAGGCAAAGATTACATTGAGCGAAAATAATAGCTGATCAACTCGATGCTAATTTGGACCGTATTTTTAAAGTGAAGTGAAGTCAGTTTCACTTCAGCCTAACTAAAACAATAAGAGGCTTCTATAGTTAATGAATCAACCGTCATTACGTATAGAAGGGGAGCAAAAATGAAAAAGATGAATCTTGCAGTCTGTATAGCCACATTAATGGGCACCGCAGGCCTAATGGGCACTGCTGTTGCCGCTGATAACTTAGCTGATTTCCATGTACAAAACCAAGAGTGTGATAGTTGCCATACACCAGACGGTGAACTGTCAAATGACAGCTTAACCTATGAAAATACCCAATGTGTATCTTGCCATGGCACACTAGAGGAAGTCGCTGAAACGACAAAACATGAACATTATAATGCGCATGCTTCCCACTTCCCAGGCGAAGTAGCTTGTACCTCATGCCACAGCGCACACGAAAAATCGATGGTGTATTGTGACTCTTGCCACAGCTTCGATTTCAACATGCCTTATGCTAAAAAATGGCAACGTGACGAGCCTACTATTGCTGAACTGGCCAAAGATAAATCAGAACGTCAGGCTGCTCTTGCTAGCGCACCTCACGATACTGTTGACGTAGTGGTTGTCGGTTCTGGCGGCGCAGGTTTCTCAGCAGCAATATCTGCAACAGACAGTGGTGCTAAAGTCATTCTTATTGAAAAAGAGCCTGTTATTGGCGGTAATGCTAAGTTAGCTGCGGGTGGCATGAACGCTGCTTGGACTGATCAACAAAAAGCCAAAAAAATTACTGACAGCCCAGAGTTAATGTTCGAAGACACCATGAAAGGTGGCCAAAACATAAATGACCCTGCATTAGTTAAAGTATTAAGCTCACACTCTAAAGACTCTGTTGATTGGATGACCGCTATGGGTGCCGATTTAACTGATGTTGGCATGATGGGTGGCGCATCTGTTAATCGTGCGCATCGTCCAACCGGTGGTGCGGGTGTTGGTGCCCATGTCGTTCAAGTACTTTATGATAATGCAGTGAAACGCAATATCGACTTACGCATGAACACTCGCGGCATTGAAGTGCTTAAAGATGATAAAGGCACTGTTAAAGGTATTCTGGTTAAGGGGATGTACAAAGGTTACTACTGGGTGAAAGCCGATGCGGTAATCTTAGCAACGGGTGGTTTCGCTAAAAATAACGAGCGTGTCGCTAAGCTTGATCCTTCACTAAAAGGCTTTATCTCTACTAACCAACCTGGTGCTGTAGGTGATGGACTGGATGTAGCTGAAAATGCGGGTGGCGCATTGAAAGACATGCAGTATATCCAAGCTCACCCAACACTATCTGTTAAAGGTGGCGTAATGGTCACTGAAGCGGTACGTGGTAATGGTGCGATTTTGGTTAACCGTGAAGGTAAGCGTTTCGTTAACGAAATTACTACTCGTGATAAAGCATCTGCCGCTATCTTAGCGCAAACCGGTAAATCAGCTTATTTGATTTTTGATGATTCTGTGCGTAAGTCACTGTCAAAAATTGATAAGTATATTGGTTTAGGTGTTGCGCCAACGGCAGATAGCCTAGTTAAATTAGGTAAAATGGAAGGTATTGACGGCAAAGCACTGACTGAAACTGTCGCGCGTTACAACAGCTTAGTGAGTAGCGGTAAAGACACTGATTTTGAGCGTCCAAACCTACCGCGCGCACTTAACGAAGGTAACTACTATGCAATTGAAGTTACACCTGGTGTTCACCACACTATGGGTGGCGTGATGATCGACACTAAAGCTGAAGTCATGAATGCTAAGAAGCAGGTTATCCCTGGCTTGTATGGTGCTGGTGAGGTTACTGGCGGTGTTCATGGTGCTAACCGCTTAGGTGGTAATGCTATTTCAGACATCATCACCTTCGGTCGCTTAGCGGGTGAAGAAGCTGCAAAATATTCTAAAAAGAACTAATCGATTTAGAATTCACTGACTCGCTAGTATCAGTAAGCCACAGTTCATTGCTGTGGCTTTTTTTATGCGTCAATATCTCCATACCTATCGAATTAACCTCAACTGGGGGTAGAGATGGGAATAGAATGATAAAGATATTAAGCTTAGCCATTAACCACTCTCAAACTTGTCATTTGTTTTACTAACAAGGCGAATTAACCCGTCAATAGCTGGCCTATTGCAAGTCTTCTCATGTAAAAAATAACGCAGTTAGCAAGACAAAGGGCTGTTTGCGAGGCGTTTGTTATCTCGAGTTCTGGTTAATTAATGCATAATCGATGGCACTGAAAATTTTGCATTAACTCATTAGCTAATTTACAACGCTCATTCATTAGCTAATTTACAAAGCTATCAAAGGATAATAATGAAACAGTCTATAGTTCACATCGCGCTAGTGGTGAATGATTACGATGAAGCCATTGATTTTTATGTTAATAGATTGAAGTTTGATTTAATTGAAGACACCTATCAAGCAGAGCAAGACAAACGCTGGGTTGTGGTGTCGCCTCCGGGGTCAAACGGAGTGTCGTTGCTGCTAGCAAGGGCATCAAAACCAGAGCAGCATGATTTTATTGGTAACCAAGCCGGCGGACGGGTATTTCTTTTTTTGAATACCGACGATTTTTGGCGCGACTATAACCGCATGCAACTCGATGGGATTAAGTTTGTGCGTCCGCCTCAAGAGCAAGACTACGGCACAGTGGCAGTTTTTGAAGATCTGTATGGCAATCTTTGGGACTTACTGCAGTTAAACGATAAGCAGCCAATATAGATAATTAATCCACAAAACTAGCCAAATCCTAACCAAACATTTGATTCCGACACATAGGGAAAAAGCGTTTTTCATTTTATGCTGACTAACTAAACCATACATACTGCAAGCTAACTAACATAAAAAAGCCAGTTGGAATATCCAACTGGCTTAATCAAAACCGTCACTCTATTTCAGAGCCGGTATATGTGCTGTAGCACTATTACAAAGCAAATTTATAATAGACGTAAAAACGAGTGTCAGTTAAGTCGTCGCCAGTTGAGTAGTTAACTATGGCGTGACGCGCGCGTACACTCAGGCCGTCGACATATTTAGCCAGGTCGTACACCACTGAAAAGTCGGTTTCGTCGATGTCTTTGCTTGAGTCGCCATCAATTTCATAGCTAGCCCAGTTAAGATATGTGCTAACGCCGCTTAGTGCTGAGTCGGGTGAAAAATTATAAGCGAGTTGAGCACCGTAGCCGTCTTCGTTAGCACGTGATGACTGAACCACTTGTTGAATGATCACTTTTTCATCGCCAAATGGAGCCACTACGTCGCCATCGCCAGTGGTCACATACTTAAATGTGGCATCAAATCCGTTCCATTTCATCCCTAAATGGAAGCCTGCTTGGTAAGTGTCGAATTGTGCAGCGCTTTGGTCTAGCAGACCTGTAGAGTCTTGTTTTAAATAAGACGGAATGAAATACCAGTTGGCGGCACCCATTTCACCGCTCATATCTAATTTAACATGATACTGGTTGTACACATCTTCCATTGAGTAGTACCACAAGCTAGTTTTAGCTTTTACCGACTCTAACGGTAGATTGTAATCTAAACCTAAAGCGTAAATAGGGTTGTCTTCTACATCGATGAACACGCCCTTACGTGCAAATTCACCTCGGATACCATCAGCCACACTAGCAAACTCTTCGTTAGTCCAACCCATGTAGTCAGTGATATACAGTGCTGATACGCCCAAGTTCTCAATTGAGGTATTTTTAATACTGGCACCACGATACGTGAACGGGATTGCTCTTAATGGAAACGGGTTCATCATAGGTGTACGTAACTCTTGAGCACCAACCACTATTTTGGTGTCATACCAATTACCGCTAACAAAGTATTCTTGTAAACGGTTAACTGATGTACGTTCTACCACAGAGCCTGGTGCTCCTCCACCAACAAGTCCGTACAGACCATCATCGTTTGCATCCCAAATTGGGTTAGCTGAAGCAAATGAACTGCCAAAGCTTATGCCGTTAGCCTCACCAGAGCGCAGGTAAAAAAGTCCACCGAATGAGGTATCGCGTCTGTCTGTGCTATCTCCATCAAAATTACGTTGGAAGTCAAATAATTGAAATTGACCATTTACAGTACCATCATTAAATAAATTGCCCATTGGGTCAGCCGCAAAAGCTGGACTTGCAGCGAGACATGCAACAACCAAAGGCAGTAGTTTTGTTTTCATCATCATTTTTCTCATCCTAATTATTGTTAACTTTTCTTGTGGTCGAGATATTAAGGTGCCAAATGGCCGACTTATGGCACAACAAAGTCAAAACGAAGGTGGCAGCTACCACAGTAGTTTTCTGACTTTTGGTGTACGTTGTGACATTTAACGCAGTCGGTTTCGGTGCCAAAATGGCGATTTTCATGTGGGTTTGTTGGCTTAACATCCTTGGTTTTAGCGGCTAGCTTTTTAGTGTTGTGGCATGTCACGCACTTAGACATAGTCACAGGCTCACGCGTTTCAGCTTTACCATGGCAGCTAGCACATTTAAGTCCTTTAGCCGCATGAGTTTGATCCAATAAGGTAGTATTGTCAGCCATTGCAGTACTTGCGAAAAAGCTCAATGCAAGACAAAGCAAGGTGTTGCGCAGTGTTAATTTCTTCATTGTGTTATTCCATTATTCATTGGGGAAGGTGCCAAACGTCGGGCATCCATTTAACTGTCTTTACGCCCTATAGCTTGGCCACGTACTTACCGGCTAAATAGCCAAACGTATAACAACGCCCTAGTGACAATCCGAATACAGTCAGTGGGTAATCAACGCCACCATAGAAGCCGCCACCTAAGTTACCGATAACGAATAAACCGCCAATTTTTTTGCCATCAGCATCAAGTGCTTGATGATTTTTATCGACAAGCATTCCTGAACAAAGGGTTGAGATACGCATGCGGCGATGAATGCCATAGAAAGGAGCTTTAACAATGGGAAGCATTTTTGCTGAAGGCTTACCAAAATCGTCATCTTTACCTGTTTTGCAAAGCTCGTTATAACGCTTAATATTTGCAACGAAGGTTTTAGGGTCACATTCAAGTTTTACTGCAAGCTCTTCCAAAGTATTGGCTGAGTAGGTATTTGTCTGAGATGCATACACGCCGATCTTAGGCGCTGGATCTTCAGGCATATAGATTTTCATTTCTTCAGGTGAGTACAGTTTTCCAGGCCAGTCTTTAGCTTGAGTCATGTAATTTGAATCGAAGACCTGAGAGTAATTACCTGCATTTTCTGCATCACGTAGGTAGTTATTCATCAATGACATTTCAACAGTTTCATTGACGAAACGATTACCTTTACGGTTAACAGCAAGGAATGGCATATCACACATTGAAGCAGGACCTGCATCAAAATCGTGTAACATTTTGGTATGGCCAATAGGTTCAATTACGCCACCCGCCCAGTACGCCATAGAGAAACCGTCGCCAGTACGATCCATTTGCTTGCGTTCGAAATGCTTTAAATCAGGAATGAAGAAATTACACATCGCTTCGTTATTCTGGTAATCACCAGACGATAAAATCACACCTTTTTTGGCTAGGTATTTGTGATACTTACCATCACGGTCTTTGGCAATAACACCGATAACTTTGCCTGATACATCTTGGATAAGTTGCTGTGCAGGCATGTTGAAGAAGAATTTAACACCCGCTTTTTCAGCCACTTTAGCCAAATCACGCATGCCGTCACCGGTGGTATATGGCTTAGGGCCACAAAATGAGGTAACAAAGTTGAGTTTATGTTCAGTGACACCATGAATACCATGTTGCACTTTTGTGCCTTGGTCTACGATTTGCGCGCCACCTTTTTTAGCACGATCAATCACCCAAGAAACCGCCTCACCAGAGTTATACGCCCATTCTCTTACAAGTTCTGGGTGACAACGGTGAGCGCTGTCCCCCATAAGACGGTTTACCATTGCTTCTACGGCAGCCTTGTCGCTGTTGGCCAAATCAATACCAGAACCCGTGTTACCTTGAGACACGACAATCGCTTGTTTTTGCAATACTGCAACTTTAGCGCCGTTTTCTGCCGCAGATAACGCAGCAGGAACACCAGAAGCACCAGCACCAACCACAACCACATCGAACGTTTGTGTCGATGCGATCAGTCTGTCAGAAATCGGTTTCGGCTTAGGCATAAACTCTAACGTTGCGCCGCCATCTGAACTTTTAGCTGCGTTTTGGCAGGCTTCATCTGTTGCAGCAGAAGCCATTCCGCCACTTAGGCCGGTAAATGCAACTGCGCCAGTACCCACTGCAGCACGAGTTAAAAAGCTACGTCGTGAAATACCATTTTGCAGGACATTCGCGGTGTATTGATCGATTGCTTCCGGCTTGTTTGAATCATTATTACTCATTGTCATACTCCTTTTGCCCCCACCGTCACAATGGATACAACATCATTTACTGCGATATTGGACCCGCTCATAACCGTATAGAGCTACTGTGTTCTACTTGCATCAAAAGTAGGGCTCGCTCAGAAAATGGGGAAAAGTCTTAATATGATAATGGTTAAATATTAACCCCAAATTCGATACGTTAAATGTATGACATATGACATTACTCATAAAGGGATAGTTATTACATCTATGGAGTAGATCTCAAAAAAAATGAATTTTGTGACTTTCTAACAAAAACATTACAAATCGTATCGACGGTGACGTAAATTCAGGATGTATATCAACAGAAAAGCGAATAATCGGAGTCAAGTCACACACTTATAAGTCATCGTGACGCATAAATAGGGGCGTAGAAACATGGATATTTCATCAGCAAAACTATTAAGCATATGTATGAGCATGATAGAATATAGGCAAGAACAAACGTAGGACAATGAACTTGGTTAACTTTACCCCTGTCAAACACATGAAGGCTTCCGATGAAATTGGAAACCAGCTAAAGAATGCTATTTTTGAAGGTAAATATGTAGCTGGCGATAAACTACCATCCGAACGAGAACTTATTGAGCTGTTTCAAATAAGCCGCACCGTTGTGCGAGAAGCAATTAAAGGACTTGAAGCGAGTGGCCTTGTAGAAATTAAACAAGGTGCGATGGGTGGTGCTTTCGTAAAACTGATGACATTTGAACGACTGACTAATGTGTGTCAGGAATTGTTCATCATGGAAAAAATGTCATTCGCCGAAGTCTGCGAGGCACGATTACAAATTGAACCTATGGTCGCAAAATTAGCAGCGCAAAACTGCACACCAGAAATGGCAGAAAAATTGCGTGAAGCCTCACGCAATGAAGAACACATATTAGACTATCCTGATACCGTTTATTTACGTCAAAAAGTGCATTATATTTTAGCTGACATGTCAGGGAATCGCTTTTTAGCTGCTATCGTCAAATCATTGCTACAAGTTATCAGTAATGCGACTACAAAATTTGAACCTAGCCATGACAAAGTCCATCCTGCGGGCCTGCATGACGGTATTATTGAAGCCGTTATTGCACAAGACGGCCAACAAGCAGAGGCAGAAATGCGCGAACACTTACAAGCATTTACCCTAAGACTTAACGTTGTAGAAAAAGATTATAGAGACACTGAAAAATAGCTTTTTTTATATCATACAGCCTTGATTATATGCAGGTTCATGTTTATTCATGAGCCTGTTTTTATATCCACAGTCAAACACAATCCTACCAAGGTTTTCAACATGATGACTTAACCCACGAACAATATAACTTAGTCAGCTAAATGACCTTATCACATTGCTAACAACCTATTTATTCTCGCCACAAACCGCGTAAATTTCTGTTTTTTAACCCCTACTGCGATCCATTTCCCAACAATTTCGAAACTGAGACCTCTTCTTCATTAAATTCTTATCAGTATTTACCTAATAAATCATATGTTATACGTTTGACGTATCACCATTTGAGTGTAAACAATAAGGATTAGTATGAAAACGGAAAATCTATGGGTTCCCCTAGCTTTGGCACCTTTGTGTATTGCCCTTTACGGCTGCAACAGTGACTCACCCACAAAAACGGTTCCACAGCTTGAGGCCGCAACACCTGCGAGTATTATTAGCTGTGCCACATTAACAACTGAGTTTAATTATGCCGATACTACAATCACTAGTGCAGAACTTATCCCTGCGGGTGACGTAGAATATGCCGCAGGCGAAATCTACCCATCTCCTTCACATTGTTTAATCAAAGGGCTAATGAACGAAAGAACTGGCATAGGAATGGGCGGAGATGCCGACTATGCCATTGGTTTTGAAATGCGTTTACCTTCTGACTGGAATGGCCGTTTTTATTATCAAGCCAATGGAGGCTTAGATGGTTCTGTGCAAAAAGCGGTGGGTCGCTTCCTTATTTCTGAAAGCAAAGATTCTGGCGCACTAAACAAAGGATTTGCGGTCATCAGTTCCGATACCGGACACGCATCACCTGCGCCCTTATTCGGGATGGATCCTCAAGCACGTTTAGATTATGGCTACAATGCAGTTGCCGAACTCACACCAATGGCCAAATCTCTGATTGAAACAGCCTATGGAAAACAGCCTGACCGCTCCTACTTTGGTGGTTGCTCAAACGGTGGACGCCATACCATGGTTGCCGCTACACGTTATGCCGATTTATATGATGGTTTCTTAGTGGGTAACCCTGGTTTCAACCTACCCAAAGCTGCTGTTTCGCAAGTTTATGGTATTCAGCAATACTCAAGCCTAGTGAATGTTGATGCCGAAAATGTACTCACCTCTTTACAAAGTAGCTTCACCCAAGAAGAGTTTGCACTCGTTTCAAGTAAAGTCGCTCAGCAATGTGACGCACTAGATGGTGCAAGCGACGGAATGGTGCAAGATACTTACGGTTGCCAAGATGCATTTGATTTAGATCGAGATGTGCCAACCTGTTCTGCTGACCGAGATGGCACATGTTTAACTGCTGCGCAGAAGTCAGTAATGACCAACATTATGTCTGGGCCACATAATAGCAATACAGATGAAGCCATTTATTCAGACTTCCCTTATGACGCTGGTATGGGAACTAGTGACTATTATGGCTGGGAGTTTTTCATGGCAATGATGAGAGACCCTGGCGCATTGGCATTTATATTCTCAACCGCACCAACCCCGTACGATTCATCGGAGTTCGGCTCATATGAATATGTGATGAGTCTCGATATGGATACCGATGTTGAGCGTATTTATAACATTAATGACACTTACACCGAGTCTGGCATGGAGTTCATGACGCCACCAAACCCAACAGATCTGACGATATTACGAGATCGTGGTGCAAAAATGATGGTCGTTCATGGGACTTCTGACGCGGTATTTTCACCTAACGATACGGTTAATTGGTACAAAGGGTTACAGGACGTTAATGAAAATCAAGCCGACGAGTTTGCTCGCTTATACTTAGTCCCTGGTATGAACCATTGCGGTAACGGACTGGCTACAGACCGCTTTGACATGCTTGATTCACTTGTTGAGTGGGTTGAGCAAGGCCAAGCACCTGAGAGCATAAATGCTGCTGTTCGTTCTGAAAATACTGAGTTGCCTGCTAACTGGTCTAAAACACGCACTAGGCCATTATGTCCTTTCCCAAAAGTGGCAACCTATAGCGGCACAGGCGACATGGAAGAGGCGACTAACTTCACCTGCGTGACGCCTAAATAATGAGCAGCTGAGTAATAAGCCCCCGCAGTAATAATGACAACAGGGCCACATCATGGCGCACCTAGATTGTTGAGCTAGATTGTGGCGCTAGATGTCCATCACTGGAATGCGTTTTGGGCACAGCTTCATTTAGAGGTAAACAAAAAAGGAGCATTTTATGCTCCTTTTTATTGGTTAAAACCCACCACTTAATTTATTCAAGACTCAGAGAACCGCTGACTAAATTCTTGAATACGTTTTGCATTCACACCAGCATCACCAATGCCAATTCGCGACACGCTGCGTAAATCAATACGACTGCCCTGCTCTAGCGAAGAAACAACGATAACGACATCATCTGCAAAATTGAAAAAAGGTGTTGTTGCCGTACTTTCAAAGCGCAGTGCTTTTGGGTCTTGAGCTACAATGGTCCAGCCCATGGTTTTAGCAACCGTTAATGCTTTTTGATAAGCCGCTTCTACCGATAAGTCTGACGCAATTGGTTGGATATAAGGGAAAGCTTGTCGTTGTTGTGCGGCAACCTCTTCTCCGCCATAAACCAAACTATTTTTAGCGCCAATTCGGCTGTCAGTTAAAAACTCAAACTGCGGTGGTGATTGAGTGTTGGTAGTAATATCGTGAATAGGTGGGTATTTCACTGGCTTGATAACCAACGCCATAATGCTCGGCGACAATATAGCTAAGCCCAGTAATAGTGCTATTGTAGAGGTTAATATGCCTTTGCCTTTAGCGTTACTGTCTTGCTTAATGGTAAAGCTGGTACCTAATGCCAGCACCGCAACCACCACCACTAAATAACCCAACAGGTTATTGTAATTACGGCTGGCCATAAAGCCGACAATTGGGTCCCACAATCCCAATGACGAGCCAAACACCATCAAAGCCGCAATCGCGACAGAGACGATGGCAACGATCAATGCGATATTGCCTATATTACGTTTTTGCATAACATCCATCCTTTAGAAGACCCTAATTAACCCAACTTATATTGACCTGTTTTTGTGGGAATAAATTTCTGTTCATCGATAATATATTTTCGATTACAGGCTATTTTAGGCTTATACCTTACGATTAATATGCCGCATTTGGATCAAGTCCTAAACGACGCATTGTGCGAATTAAATTGCTTCTATCCAGCTGTAAACTTCTGGCGACAGCGGCTAAATTACCTCGTTCCGTCGCTAATACCGTTTGTATTATTTGTCGTTGGTACTCATCGGTAGAATCGCGTAGTCCAAGGGTTAACACCTGCGATAATGCGGCTGCGGCATTACTGTCGCTGATATTATCAACCTCGGCTATTGCTGGTGCGACAGAATTGCTCACAACAAACTCGGAACCGAGATGAACACGGCTAATGCTAATAATGCTGGCATGACGCCCTTGCTCGCTAATAGCCCTTAACGCAGCACGGCTGAGTAAGTGTTCTAACTCGCGCACATTGCCTGGCCAATGGTATTGGGTTAACTGCTCAATCGCTGTTTGTTGCAATCTTAGTTTCGCGACGCCAAGCTGATGTTGGCTTTTTTCTAAAAAATAGCCTGCCAGTAAAATAACGTCTTTACCACGCTCGCGTAATGGTGGCACAGGTAAAGGATACACACTCAAGCGATGATATAAGTCAGCCCTAAAGCGACCTTCTTTGACTTCTAACTGCAAATTACGGTTAGTTGCAGCAACAATTCTGACATCCACTACGATGATGTTATCGCTGCCGACACGTTGAATTTCACCATTTTGCAGCGCACGTAACAACTTAGCTTGCACGGCAAGCGGAAGCTCACCCACTTCGTCTAAAAATAACGTCCCACCATCGGCCAATTCAAAGCGGCCACGGCGATCACTAACCGCACCAGAATATGCGCCTTTTACATGACCAAAGAGTTCACTTTCAACAATGCTTTCTGGCAATGCAGCACAGTTAATTTGCACTAACGGTTGCTCACTGCGACGTGATTGCTGATGAATACTTTTGGCAACCAGCTCTTTACCCACACCCGTTTCGCCAGTGATTAATACTGATAGATCACTGACAGCAACGGTATTTATCTCTGACAATAAATCCGTAATTGCGACACTGTTACCAATAATACTCGACGGCCCTGCTGTCGCTAACATGCACTGCGCCACTTGATGATTACGTTCCACTTGCACTTCTAACGCTTCAATATGTTCACTGGTACTAATCGCAGCGGCCACAGCGGCAATATAAGCACGGGTTTCGGTTGGGTTAAGCGAATCAAAGCTACCGGCTTTCATGGCGTCTAAAGTTAAAACGCCCCACGCTTTACCATCGATATAAATGGTACTGCCCATACAGTCATGCACGTGCAATTGTTCACTGCCATCATCGACTAAACCGTCATAGGGATCGGGCAATGTCGAGTCGGCATCAAAGCGGGTAATATGTGGGTTAGCTAAAATTTGCTGTAAGCGTGGATGGTGGTTAATCGAAAACTGTCTGGCGAGGGCTTGCTGCTTTAGCCCTACAACGGCTACTGGCACTAAATGATCATGTTTAAGTTTCAACAAGGCCACTACGTCGCATGGGATAGCGCGCTGAATCGCTAAAATCAGCCGTAAGTAACGCTCCGATTTTATCAGGTCACGATTTAAATCTTCTACAATGTCGATAAAGGGAACAATATTCATAACAAGTCAAATAAACCTAATTTAGGTTAATTTGACACATTTATTGATCTAGGTCAATTTAACCTTTATATAATTTATATGTTTGAAATCAGCTGGATAAATGTTGGCACGTTATGTGTAAGGTCTGCATATACAAGGTAATTGATCGAAGCTTATCGCTATTTTACTCCTAAGAGGAATCACGAATGTTAGACACTGCAACTGTTCAAATAATTAAGGCCACTGTTCCCGCGTTACAACTGTACGCCAATGACATTACCAGCCATTTCTATCCTTTACTGTTTGCACAGCATCCTGAAGTATTGCCTTATTTCAATCAAACTAACCAAGGTAAAGGTACTCAACCTAAAGCACTTGCTAACGCTGTGATTGCTTATGGTGCCAATATTGATGCGCTCGGTAACCTAAGCGAAGCCGTCAGTAAAATCGTTCAAAAGCATGTTGCATTAGGCATTTTACCTGAACAATATGACGCTGTTGGCAGTTGTTTAATACAAGCCATTAAAGCCGTACTCGGTGATGCTGCAACAGACGAAGTGATTGATGCTTGGACCAAAGCTTACGGCCAATTAGCCAACATATTGATTGCGGCGGAAGAATCAATTTATACAGCTAAAGAGCAACAACAAGGTGGCTGGCGTGGCGAACGTGACTTTATTTTAGTCAAACGTGTGGATGAAAGCTCTGTAATTACCTCATTCTACTTTCAGCCATTTGATAACCAAGGGTTGCCAAACTTTGAAGCAGGCCAATTTTTGACCTTGGTATTTGATGATATCAACGGTGTATCAATGCGCCGTAATTACAGCTTATCTGACTCCACAGGCAAAGATTATTTAAGAATTAGCGTCAAGCGTGAACCTAATGGTGTGGTATCAAATCACTTACATAACAACATTCAGCTAGGTGATAAAGTGAAACTACGTGCCCCAAGTGGCGATTTCACCTTACGCAAAAATACCAAACCGCTAATTTTACTCACTGGCGGTGTGGGCATTACTCCTGCGATTAGTATGCTCAATACTGAAGCCGGTTCAGGACGTGATATTCGCTTTATTCATGCGGCCATTAATAGTGATGTCCATGCGTTTAAACACCATGTAGATCAACTAGCCTCAACACATGACCACATCAAACCTTTGTATATATACAGCCAGCCAGAACAACATTGCCAGCCTCATGCCACTGGGTTCATTGACGCATCATTGATTGCAGAGCAGCTACCAGCAGACCGCGATGTAGAATTCTATCTGCTTGGCCCTACTGGTTTTATGAAAGCAGCATTGGCCATTGCCACCAGCTTAGGTGTACCAGCAAGCCAAATTCATTATGAATTCTTTGGTCCAGCTGAAGCATTAACCGCTTAATAGCCCAACAAACAAAAGCCCTGACCATTAGGTCAGGGCTTTTTATTAACCTGTAGAATTAAAATGGAATATCGTCATCCAACTCGTCATTCCACCAGCGATTCAACTCGTTAAAAATATCGAGTGAATGATCTTAAATAAACTGGATTGCGCACATGGTCAAATCATCCTGAAATTCAGAAAAACCACAAAACTTTTTCATTTTCTGCTCAAGATATTCCAGCATTGCCTCGGGTTCATCGGGTGCTGCGCTGATGGCTTTTTCTAAGCGATCGAAACCAAATAATTCTTTGTGAGCATTTTGCGTTTCGATGACCACATCAGTATACACAAACAAGATATCACCCACATCAACACTGACCCGGTAAGTATCCCAATTTTGCTCACGCAGCACCCCAATCGGAATGCCGCCTTGATCTAGGGCAACCAGCCTGTTGGCTTTTTTCAAATAAGCATGAGGATGACCTGCATTAGCATAAATCAGTTCTTTTTCGTTGAAATTATAACGTAATACTGTGGCGGTTAAAAAACTGCCGCGTGGCTTTTTAGTGAAGAAATGCTGATTGATATAATTAAGTACTTCAGAAGAACTACTGCTTAAATCTTTCGGTTCAAAGGTGCGTAAGATAGCATCTATCATTGCCGTTTCTACAGCGGCAGCAGGGCCATGGCCCGATACGTCGGCAATAATCATTCCGATATCGCCTTGGGCTTCAGGGCGAGTTTTGCCAAGATCGACAATGTCTAAATAATCGCCGCCAGCACCTTTCATCGCTTTATAGGTATAAGCCATTTTGACAGAACTGAGTTCGATATTTTTGTCTGGCAACATCAACTGTTGTAAGCGTGAAATTTCCTCTATCTCGTCGCGGATCCACACTTGGGCAGCATTAAGTTGCGATGAGGCTTCGGAAAATTGAAAACTTTTTAACTGATACAAAAGCTTAAAATACAACGAGCTAACATGCTGAGATTCAGTTCCTTCAGGTAAATCGAGCAGAATGATACAGTCAAATAAGCTCGATTCTTTACAAAAAGGCAATGCCCAGCACACTTTACCATCGTCATTTAATGGCAAAATTTCTGCAATACTGTGTTGAAACGACAATGCTTGAAATTGTTGATAGAGCCTACTGTAATGCTCATCGCACAAGGATGAAAAATTACAACTAACTTGGCCGTTTTTTTTAATTAAGTAATAATGGAACTCACTTAATGTGACCGCCAAATTGGTTTTAAACCATAATGTTTCATCAATAATGCTGTTAGCTAGCGCTCTGTCTATGTTCAAGGGAAAACCTTACGTTTGGGCTAATTTAGCAGCAAGGGCTTCATTCAAACCAGAGACACCGCTTTTTTTCAAAGTACTTTTATAGTCGTTACTAAATGTACGGATCATCGACAAACCTTCAGCAACAAAATCGTAAATTTTCCACTCATTATTACGCTGATAAAGCTGATACGAAACCGGAATAATATTTTCTTTGGTATGAATTTCGGTATCTACCGATGCATAAACCTTTTTCTTAATGGTTTCATTGGTGTAATCAACCGTTTGATTATCATATTGTTCTAGTAGCACAATATAGGTATCAACTAATACGCCTTTTAATAACACCATAAATTGGCGTTTTTCGGTATCACTTGCCTGTCTCCAATACTTACCTAACACCCGTTGTGCAGAGGCTTGTATGTCAACATGCTTTTCAATCACATCACTGAGTGATTGCTTTTTCTGTTCAACTGACAAGGTACTATCTGATGCGATACTAATGATATCTGTCACACCTAATTTAACGCGTTCTGTCGGTTCTTGTACCGCAAAAGCTACAGACGGCATCACTAACATCATGATTAAAAAAATTATTGATTTCATTATTTATCCTGACTAAACATATACTTGCTTATTAACTCTTCTATGCTGATTGATGATTCTGTTTCTATAAACTCTTCACCATCTGCCATGTTTACTTCTGAACCACCGGTAGATATTTTAACAAATCTGTCGCCGATAATACCAGATGTCCGAATGGAGGCTATCGAATCATCAGGCACAGTAATCGCATTATCTAATGATATTTTAACCACTGATTCATACGCTTGAGGGTCGTAATTAATCGATTGAATTAGTCCAACGCGTACACCGGACATTTCGACAAAAGCACCTTCTTTTAAACCTGAAGAATTTTCAAATTTAGCGACTAAGGTGTAGTTACCACTATTAGAAACTGATGCTCCACCAATGGTAATTGACATAAATACCAAGGCCCCAATCCCGAATAATACAAACAGGCCGACGAGAAAATTGACGTAATTGTTTTTCATTGATACCTCTAGTTATAGCGCTAACGAGCTAACGATATAGTCACTAAACAACATAATAATTGCACTCATTACCACCGCCTGAGTGGTGCCATTGCTGACGCCTTCAGCGCCCATGTTTTTTTGATTTAGGTGTAAATAAAAGCCGTAATACAAAGGTATCCACATAATAAACAAACCAAATACCAGTGACTTTATTTGACCAACCAGCACATCTTTAAAGCTAATAGTATCCATTACACCTTGAATATACGCACCCGGACTTTCTCCTTGAATGTGTACTCCAACGATATAACCACCGCCAATGCCCACCAAGTCAAACACGGCCGTTAGCATAGGCACACAAAACAACGCCGCTAATAGCCTTGGCAACATCACATAGCGGTAACTGTTAATCGCCATGCAATCAAGCGCATCAAATTGTTGCTCGTTACGCATAATACCAATTTCTGAACAGGTCGCAGAGCCAACTCGTGCAATCACCATTAATGCCGTCATTACCGGGCCCAATTCTTTAATCAGGCTCAAGGCTACTGCCGAACCCAATAAATCCACTGAACCGAAGCGCACTAAGGTATCGTAAAACTGGAGTGCTACGACCATACCGGTAAAAAGTGCGGCAACAATAATGACAATTAAAGACCGATTACCAATAAAGTATATCTGCTTAATCACTTGCTTAAATGACACCAGCCCAGTGAATAAGCTGCTGACGATACGCAGTAAAAACAATGTAGCTAAACCGATACTATCAATATTTTTACGCGTTGCAGCGCCCAAATTACTGACTGAATTAAATAAGGCATTCATTAGTTTTTATCCTTATTTAATAAACGATTTAAATAAACCTCACCATCGTCTCTTTGTGTATTAGGTTGACGGTTGATCATGTTTTGAATCCGTTCATCTGGCGAGTTTCTAATCTCATCTACTGTGCCATTAGCTACCACTTCACCAGCAAACAATACCACCACGCGATCGGCAATTTTAAATACACTTTCAAGCTCATGAGTCACCACCACTATGGTCATGTTCATGGCATCTCTTAAGGTGAGAATAAGCTCATCAAGTTCAACGGCGGTAGTGGGATCAAGTCCTGCAGAAGGTTCATCAAAAAACAGTAATTTAGGGTCCATAATAACGGCCCTAGCCAGTCCAGCTCGTTTGAGCATACCACCTGATAATTCCGAAGGCATAAGATGGCCTGTACCTGCCATGTTCATTAATTCAAGCTTCATCCGCACCATAATATCAATGGTTTGGGTATCCAACGAAGTGTTGTGCTCTAAGGGTAGCCTGACATTGTCTGCCACCGTTAATGAACTCAGTAGTGCGCCACCTTGGAAAGCCACGCCCATTTTTTTACGTAAGTTACGTAATTGCTTATTTTTGGCCGTAAAAATATTCACACCATCAATCATGATAGTGCCTGATTTCGGGGTTTTAAGCCCAAGCATATGGTTAAGCAAGGTACTTTTACCAGAACCAGAACCGCCCATCACCACCAGAATTTCTCCGGGGTTGACCTCTAAATTGACGTCTTTGAGTACATGAGTGTCGCCATATTGGGCAAACAAATGCTCTACTGTAATAATAGGCTTAACCATTATTACTCACAGCACTTACTGAATCAGCTAAGTTAAACACCGTGTTTAAACGGGTTAGTTGCAGTACTTGAAGCGGTGAACCGTTGGCACCAACGATATGAAATTCAGTGTCATTTTCTCTGGCTTCATTGAAAGCTTCAACCAGTGAAGCCATGCCTGAACTATCGATATATTGCAGGTGGGTGAAGTCGACAATGATATTATTTTTACTCTTAATTAATTTTATGATGTCGAGTTTGATACTGCGAGAGTTGCTCAGATCGACCTCGCCATAAAGCTTAACTACTTGGTAATTGTTATGTGTTTCAATTTCAATATTCATTTAATATTACTCAAATTTAACCGTCAGTTCTAGCCAGTTACCTTTGCCTTTATGTGGGATAAGTCTTACTTTTTCTGCCACATAATGAATAAGACAAAGGCCTAACCCACCTGGTTTACATAAATTATTTTCTGCCGGTGTTAATTGCTTGTCAGTAATCTGCGAACACACATCTTTAATCACAAATAGCGCATGCTCATCATCACTGCTGACCACGATTTCGATACAGCCCTTTTTCGACATGTGATAACCATGACGAATAACATTGGCGCAAGCCTCATCAACGGCTAATACGATTTCATTGACTTTACCTTCGCTAAAAGGAAAATCGCGGCATGCATCTACCACAAATTCGCGAATATTTTTTAATTCACTCGTACAAGATGAAAACGTTTTGATGTTTGACATTGGCTAGTCCGTTATCTCCAAATCAGTGTTGCTGTCTAATTTGTCGTCTGCAGGTGCGTCATTTAATAGCTCATCATCTAATAGTTCTTCATCAAACTCTAGATCAAATTCGTCAGATTCAGTCTCATCGACTTTACCGTCATTAACCAAGTGAGCATCTCGCTGCAAATAGACATCTTTAACATAGCCATAAGGATCTAACGATCCGTCTAATATGGGTTCATATTGCTTAAATTCAATCCGACTGTCTAAACCTTCCAGCACAAACTTTCCGGCCCTTTGTTCAAACGACAGAATAGATAAGGGATAAACAAACACATCAACAAAATCGCCAACGGTATTACGTGCAGTACTGGCACCATAAACAGGCCACATAATAAAAGGTCCGTTGCCAATACCCCAAACACCAAAGGTTTGCGCAAATGTTTCTTCTTTTTTCATTAATCCCATATCGGTAGCTGGATCAAAAAGCCCCACAAGGCCGATTGTCGTGTTGACCACAAAACGTAAAACACTGCTACCGCTGTCGGTCACTTTCCATTGTAAGAGGTTATTTACTGCGTAAAGAGGTTCACTTAGGTTGGATAGCAGATTTGTCACACCTTGTCGGATCGGCTGAGGGATGGTTTCATAGCCTTCTGCTGCAGGTTTTAAAGCATATTTGTCCATAACCTGGTAATTAAAATCCCAGTTTTTTCGATTCACCGCTTCGAATGGATCACCCGGTGTTGAGGTGCTAGCGCAGCCGCTAAAAAATAGTAAAGTGGCACCAATAACTAACAGTCGACCAATTATTCCCACTCATTCCTCCGGCTTTTTTCAAAAAATATATGCTAAAAATATCGGTATTAAACACGACATTTAGTATCGTTAACATCACTCAAGAGTGAAAATATAACATTAAAACGGTCAAAACTATTAGCATAATTTTGATTGATCGTTCAAAAACGAATTATACCATCACTCAATCGACCAAATGGACTATTTTATATTGTTAGGAATCGCTTAACCTATGTATCGGTTACTTATTGAATATTGGTCAAAATTGCTCTGTTGCGAATAATTTCATCCGGCTGTTACAAGCCATTTTGAATCATTTGTTTAATTTTGTGAGCCTTCACAAAATGATCCAATTGGTGTGTTTGAATCCACCATGTCGCTGCTTCCATCAATAATTGAGGATTATCATTTTTGTTGGCAAAAAATGCATAAAATGACAAACCGACGTTATCACCTTTAGCCGCGATTTTTTTGTCACACACTTCAATAATTTTCGATCTTAGTTCCGCTCTCATTATATCCTCAATCACTCGAAATTAATTTACTTAAAATGGCCTGCATCTTGTTAGTTTTTTGATGTGTAGATAGCGTTACGTTTAACACATCATCTAATAGCAACCAAAACACTAGCCATAAATACTAACCATAAATACTATGCTAAAAAGTCATCGCCTCTGAACAATAAAAAACCGTTAAAGCATCGTTATACTTGTCAGCTAAACATTAAAATAACGTGTCACTTAGTGAAGAGCTTTACTATTTTAGCTGGAGAGATCATAGAGAACACTCTAGTAACGGAGTAGACTTGATGCCTACTGTTTTTGATTCAGAGAACGAGACTTGCCATGAAATTCCTTGTTGATATTCACGCGCATACTATAGCGTCAACTCACGCTTATAGTACCTTCCATGATTACCTTGGTGTTGCGAAAGCCAAAGGTATCAAGTTATTCGCCATTACCGATCATGGCCCAGATATGGCTGATGCGCCCCATTTTTGGCACTTTGTAAATATGAGAGTGTTACCTAGAATTGTTGACGGTGTCGGCGTGCTGCGCGGCATTGAAGCGAATATCAAAAATGAACATGGCGAGATTGATTTTTTTGGTGATTATTTAAAAGAACTCGATATTGTGTTGGCAGGTTTCCATGAACCCGTTTTCCCACCATCGACTAAAGAAGCTCACACTACAGCACTTATTAACAGTATTGAAAGTGGTAATGTCGACATTATTACTCACCCAGGCAACCCTGCTTATCCAATCGATGTTAAGCGTGTCGCCTCTGCCGCTGCCAAACATAACGTGGCGCTAGAGATAAATAACTCCTCTTTTTTGACGTCCAGAAAAGGCAGTACATGTAACTGTATTGAAATCGCCAATGCAGTAAAAGCAGCAGGTGGACTGCTCGTGATGGGTTCTGACTCACATGTTGCTTTTAGCTTAGGCGAGTTTGAAAAAGCCATTGAGGTGATTGAAACAGTGGGGTTTCCAATTGAACGCTTACTGAACCGAAGCCCTGAAGCGTTGTTGAGCTTTCTGACGGCAAGAGGTCATAAGTCACTTGATGAATATTCAGCTTTAATCGACTAAACATTTTATATCCCAAAACTGCCACAGTGAAATTTGGAGCATAAAAATACGGCTGGCAAACAGCTGAATTATTATCCTAACTTCCCTAGTATAGAAAAACAAAAAGGCCTGCAAACGCAGGCCTTAAAGGTTTTAATCAACACATTATATTGTGTAATATCAAGTGTGAATTAAAACGGAATATCGTCATCCCAGCCTTCATCTAAATCTGGAGTGAAGTTCTGTTGTGGCTGTGGTGCTGGACGCTGTGCAGGAGCATTTTGTTGTTGGAAATTCCCCTGAGGTGCAGCGGCTGGCTTTGGTGCATAAGCAGGTGCAGCTTGTTGCGCTGGCGCAGATTGTTGCTGGTAACCACCACCTTGCTGGCCAGCATTAGGCTGAGCTTGGTAAGCGGCATTACCTGCGGCTGGCGCAGTTTGATTGTATTGCGCTTGTGGCGGACGAGCTTGAGGCGCTGGTGCAGGACGAGACTGTTGCTGTCCCATATTTTGTCCGGCGTTTTGACCAGAGCTTTGGCCTTGCCCTTGATATTGACCACCACCGGCATTATCACCTGAGTTGCGGCTGTCTAACATTTGCATTTCCATAGCGTTGATTTCAGTCTTATAACGGTCTTGACCGGTAGTCTGATCCTGCCACTTACTGGTTTGCAATTTGCCTTCTAAATATACTTTAGAACCTTTCTTTAAGTACTCGCCAGCAATTTCCGCAAGACGACGATACATAACAATGTTGTGCCACTCGGTACGTTCTTGCATTTGACCTTGTTGGTCTTTCCACGACTCACTTGTCGCTATAGTAAAGTTGGCAACAGCATTGCCGTTTGGCATGTAACGAACCTCAGGATCTTTACCTAAGTTACCGACCAAAATCACTTTATTCACACCACGACTAGCCATCGAAATCTCCTGAGATTTTTATCTGTTTACTTTAACTGAATACTAAGCTTAATGATCTACACGATCTAATTCACAGAGCCTAACACAGCTCGCGCTTCGCTTAAATTGAATTTATCATCGACCTTTAAATAAGCCACTTTCTCTTCGAGCACCACAATGGCCTCTACAACACCGATTAACTGTGACAATTTACTGGCCATATCTTGTGCATCGCTTCTATCTTTTACTGTAGCTTCAAGCGTATAGCTTTTCAATAACACAGGCTTTTGCATGCCAATGGTCAGAAATAACCACACACACATTAGCCCTAGCGCAACAAAAAACACCCCAGATGCGCCTACAAGTTGATAAGCTCCACCGCCTAACATGCCGCCACAAAAAGCCCCTAAAAACTGGCTAGTTGAATACACGCCCATTGCTGAACCTTTATCACCAACAGGACAAAACTTAGCAATCAAACTTGGCAATGATGCTTCAAGGTAATTAAAGCCGGTGAAAAATAACACTACCGCACCACTTAACACCCAAAGGTTATCGGCATAAAACCCCATCGCGGCAAGTGACACCATCATGATCATTAACGACAGCTGGAACATGGTTTTGGTGTTGTTGCGTTTCACCCCAATGATAATTAACGGCACCATTAAGAAAAATGCGCCAACAAAAGCAGGGAAGTACAGCATCCAATGCTTTTCTTTGACTAAACCGGCATCCACTAAATCGAGCGGCAATGCCACAAACACCGCAGTGAGCACTAAATGCAGAATAAAAATGCCAGCATCTAGGCGAAATAACTGCGGGTCTAACAACATACGTTTTAATTTTGTCGGAGTCGCGACCGTATCGCCTTTAGGTGCTTGGCTAATAGGATTGGGAACAAAAAACTGCACAATTAACATGCCCAATACCGCTAATACTGCGGTTAATAAAAACAGCCCCGTTAAGCCCATGTATTGCGCCACAATAGGCCCGACCAATAATGACAAGGCAAATGAAAAACCAATACACATGCCGATAATCGCCATGACTTTAGTGCGTTGCTCGTCTCGGGTTAAATCGGCGGCAAGTGCTAATACTGCGGCAGCTATTGCGCCCATACCTTGTACTGCACGACCAAACACCACCCCGTAAATATGATCAGATGATGCGGCAATTAAACTACCAATGGCAAACAATACCAAGCCACCTAGAATAATCGGCTTACGTCCGTATTTGTCGGACAAAATGCCCATTGGTATTTGTAAAAAAGCTTGAGTTAATCCGTACGCACCAATGGCAATACCCACCCATAGCGGCGAAAAGCCTTCGAGGTGCTGACCATACAGCGCGAAGACAGGCATAATCATAAACAATCCCATCATTCGTAAACCAAACACGCTGGCTAACGAAAATGCGACCTTTTTCTCCATACCCGACAGTCCATTACTGGCCATGCTGTTGCCCTTTGATAAGTAATTCAACAATATTATAAGGTGCGCATATTATCACAGCGCCATAAATTAGCTCAAAAGGAAATCACAGTTTTTGATATAAGGTGTTTTATCTGCACATGTTAGACTTTAGCGGAGTTTGATGCGTACCATAAAACCACCATAGTCAAAATTGATATGAAGTCCCCCAACAAACTATGCGATACTGATCGCTGTTTTGTTTTACATAAGTCATAGAGTGATATAGATGGATAAAATTGAAATACGCGGTGCCAGAACCCACAATCTTAAGAACATCAATCTAACCATTCCCCGTGACAAACTCATTGTGATAACTGGGTTATCCGGTTCAGGAAAATCATCATTAGCCTTCGATACTTTGTATGCAGAAGGCCAACGTCGTTATGTCGAATCGCTGTCGGCGTATGCACGTCAATTCTTGAGCTTAATGGAAAAACCCGATGTTGATCATATTGAAGGCTTAAGCCCTGCCATTTCAATTGAGCAAAAATCAACCTCGCACAATCCACGATCTACGGTCGGTACCATTACCGAAATCTATGACTATTTACGCTTGTTGTTTGCCCGTGTGGGTGAGCCTCGCTGCCCAACGCATAATCAACCCTTGTCGGCGCAAACAGTCAGCCAGATGGTTGATAAAGTATTGGCGATGCCAGCAGACAGCCGTCAAATGCTGCTTGCTCCAGTGGTTAACGACCGTAAAGGTGAACACGTTAAATTGCTTGAAAGCTTATCGGCACAAGGCTACATCCGCGCCCGTATTGACGGTGAAGTATGTGACTTAACGGATCCTCCAACATTAGATTTACACATCAAACATACTATTGAAGTGGTTGTCGATCGCTTCAAAGTACGCGAAGACATGAAACAGCGTTTGGCTGAGTCGTTTGAAACCGCTTTAGAATTATCTGGTGGCATTGCAAAAATTGCCAGTATGGATGATAGCAAAGCCGAAGAACTGATATTTTCAGCTAATTTCGCGTGTCCGCATTGTGGCTATTCGATGGCCGAACTTGAGCCGCGTATTTTCTCGTTTAACAATCCGGCCGGAGCTTGCCAAACTTGTGATGGCTTAGGTGTGCAGCAGTTTTTTGACCCTGAGCGAGTCATTGCTAATGATGAACTCTCATTAGCCGGCGGCGCGATCAGAGGTTGGGACCGACGCAATTTTTACTATTTCCAGATGCTCAGCTCGCTAGCCGAACATTATAAGTTTGATGTTGAGAAGCCATATGCCGAACTAAGCGACAAAGTTAAAAAGATCGTCTTATATGGTTCAGGCAAACAAAATATTGCCTTTAAATACATTAATGACCGCGGCGACGTAGTGATCCGTAATCATCCGTTTGAGGGCATTTTAAATAATATGGATCGCCGTTATCGTGAAACCGAAAGTAACTCGGTGCGCGATGAGCTGTCTAAATTTATTAATATGCAACCGTGTAACAGCTGTGGTGGTTCGCGCTTACGTGAAGAAGCCCGTAACGTATTTATTGGTGAGTTAAACCTACCGCAACTGACAATGTGGTCGATTGGCGAAGCCAAAGAATACTTCGACACCGTAGTGTTTGAAGGACAACGCGCACAAATTGCCGAGAAAATATTAAAAGAGATCAGTCAACGCCTTGGCTTCTTAGTCAATGTGGGGCTTAACTATTTAAGCTTATCGCGCTCAGCTGAAACTTTATCCGGTGGCGAGGCGCAACGTATTCGCTTAGCCAGCCAAATTGGTGCGGGTTTAGTGGGCGTAATGTACGTGCTTGATGAGCCTTCAATTGGTTTGCATCAACGCGATAACGAACGTTTATTACAAACCCTGATCCACCTGCGTGATTTAGGCAATACCGTGATTGTGGTTGAACACGATGAAGACGCGATTCGCTTAGCGGATCACATTATTGATATTGGCCCTGGTGCTGGTGTACATGGTGGTGAAGTGATTTGTGACGGTACCCTAGAAGATATTCTTAACTGTGAAGAGTCCGTTACGGGCCAATATATTTCCGGTAAAAAGCAAATACACATTAGTGACCAGCGCACCCCTATCGATCCGAAAAAGGTGATTGAGTTATTTGGCGCATCGGGTAATAACCTAAGAGATGTTGATTTAACCATTCCTGTTGGATTGTTTACCTGTGTTACTGGCGTATCGGGTTCAGGTAAATCAACACTGATTAACGACACCTTCTTTAAAATTGCCCATCGGATGCTCAATGGCGCTACCGTTGATGAACCTGCGCCCTACAGAAGTATTGAAGGCATGGATCATTGCGACAAAGTAGTCGATATTGATCAAAGCCCTATTGGCCGTACGCCACGCTCTAATCCTGCCACTTATACGGGTATTTTCACCCCAATACGTGAACTGTTTGCTGGCACACAAGAATCGCGCACCCGTGGTTATCAAGTGGGTCGCTTCTCGTTTAACGTCAAAGGCGGTCGTTGTGAAGCCTGCCAAGGTGATGGGTTAATTAAAGTGGAAATGCACTTTTTACCTGATGTTTATGTGCCTTGTGATTCGTGTAAAGGTAAGCGTTATAACCGCGAAACCTTAGAAGTAAAATACAAAGGCAAAAACATTCACGAAGTACTGCAAATGACGGTTGAAGATGCTCGTGGCTATTTTGATGCGATTCCATCTATTTCACGTAAATTGCAAACCTTAATGGATGTCGGCTTGTCGTACATTCGCTTAGGACAAAGCGCGACAACCTTATCTGGCGGTGAAGCTCAGCGCGTTAAACTGGCCAAAGAGTTGTCTAAACGCGATACAGGTAAAACCTTATACATTTTAGATGAACCCACTACAGGGCTTCACTTTGCCGATATTCAACTATTGTTAGAAGTACTGCATCGCTTAAAGTCTCATGGCAACACTGTTGTGGTGATTGAGCATAATCTAGATGTGATTAAAACCGCAGACTGGATTATCGATTTAGGCCCTGAAGGTGGTGCTGGCGGCGGCATGATTTTAGCCGCAGGCAGCCCAGAAGAAGTAGCAGAGCACCCAGAGTCTCATACCGCGAGATTCTTAAAGCCGATGTTGGCGCTTCACAGCAAACGTATAAAGGCTAAAAAAGCCAAATAACACGCTGAGATCAAATACCAAACCTTAGGTGAATAAGAGGAGAACACACTATGTTTACGACTCAAATTCACCTTAAGGTATTGGCTATGATGTTATTGTGCGGCTTACTCAATGCCTGCAGCCAAACACCTCAACAATGCTCGTCAGCTATTATCACCACTTGGTCTAGCGCCCATAGCCAAATTACTCAAGATATCACCACACTGAGTTCCACTGAATTTCAAGGCCGCAAGACTGACTCTGAAGGCGCCCGCCTGACTCAAGCGTATTTAATCACACGATTTACAGAGATGGGCTTACAACCCTGGCAGCCAAATTTTGCCGTCCCGTTTAGCTTTCAACATCAATTTTCAACCGTCTCTGGGGTTAATATCATTGCCACTATTGCGGCTAAAACTCGCTCAAACCGATGGCGAGTGATTACAGCTCATTATGATCACTTAGGTCAAACGGCCAATAAAATGTATCCAGGTGCTGATGATAATGCCTCAGGCATTGCCGGAATGATGGCAATTGCAGCCCAATGGCAGGAAAATCCACCGTTAGATGATGTTAATTTGATGATTGTCGCAACCGACGCTGAAGAACCCGGCTTATATGGTAGCTATGCATTAGTGACGTTATTGCAGCAATACCCACTTATGGACATTGAGCTAAGCGTAAACTTGGACATGATAGGTCATCCAGATCGTCGTAGAGCAATCTACATGGAAGGGCAAAAAAATCTGTCAAATTTTGAGTCAATCAAACCATTGTTGATGCAACAGACCCAATTATGTATTCGAACTCATCACACAAATTTACTAAGTGGCCGGATGAAAAAAAGTGATTGGCTCAGAGCGTCAGACCATTACCCATTTCATAAAGCTGGCTACTCCTGGGTGTATTTTGGCGTGCCACCCCACGCGCAATATCACACGGCCGACGACACAATAGCCACGTTAGACATCGACTTTATAGTGGCGGTTGCTGAAACAGTATATCAAATGCTCAGCATCGATAAGCTGACCAAGGCCCCATAAACAGCCTAATCCACGCCAACAAATGTTCACTTTTCAACCAATTAACAAATCTTAAAAATCAAGAATCAGGCCAATCTTAAACTAGAATAGGCAATTTAATGTTTATTTTCAGTTTTTACGTGGTCAACACGCTTTGTTGCTGCTATAATACGCCCCCTTATCGGCGCGGGAAATCGACACGGGGTTGATTTTCTGTCTGTGAAACTTTAGCACGAGCTTCCGAACTTCGTGCGCATCCACAAGGCTACAACTCAATGTCATCTGAAAGAACTTTCCGCGAACTCGGCCTGTCTGAGTCTTTGTTGCGTTCGCTTGACGAGTTAGGTTATGAAAACCCAACTCCTATTCAAGCTGCTAGTATCGACCCGCTTATGGCTGGTAAAGATATTATCGGTCAAGCACAAACCGGTACCGGTAAAACAGGCGCGTTTGCCCTGCCTTTACTAAACAAAATCGACATGAAAATCAATGCTCCACAGATTTTAGTGTTAGCACCAACCCGCGAATTAGCGGTTCAAGTTGCCGAAGCATTTGGTAGTTATGCCAAATTCATGAAAGGCTTCCACGTACTACCGATTTACGGTGGTCAAAGCATGCAACAACAATTAAACGCCCTTAAGCGTGGACCACAAGTCATTGTTGGTACTCCTGGTCGTGTAATGGATCACATGCGTCGTGGCACATTAAAGCTAGATAATCTAAAAGCCTTAGTATTAGACGAAGCCGATGAAATGCTAAAAATGGGCTTCATCGATGATATCGAATGGGTATTAGAGCACAAGCCTGCTGACAGCCAACTTGCATTATTCTCTGCCACTATGCCTGAGCAAATTAAGCGCGTTGCAGCTAAGCACTTAACAAACCCAGTGAACATCAGCATAGCGTCTAGCCAGACAACTGTTGAGTCTATCGACCAACGTTATGTGCAAGTATCACAACACAACAAACTAGAAGCGTTAGTACGTGTTTTAGAAGTTGAAAATACTGAAGGTATTATCATCTTCGTTCGTACCCGTAACAGCTGTGTTGAATTAGCCGAAAAATTAGAAGCCCGTGGTTATGCTTCATCTCCATTACATGGTGACATGAATCAACAAGCACGTGAGCGTGCTGTTGAGCAGCTTAAGCGCGGCAAGTTAGACATTTTAATCGCGACTGACGTTGCGGCACGTGGTCTAGACGTTGAACGTATTGGACACGTAGTAAACTACGATATTCCTTATGATTCAGAAGCCTATGTTCACCGTATCGGTCGTACAGGTCGTGCTGGTCGTACTGGTATGGCAATCCTATTTGTAACCAATCGTGAAATGCGCATGTTACGCACTATCGAACGCGCTACAAACAGCCGTATTTCGCCAATGAAAGTGCCTAGCCCTGAATCAGTTGCAGAGCGTCGTTTATCTCGTTTAGGCGAACAAATCCAAGAAACCATTAACGGCGACTTAGATTTCATGAAAAACGCTGTAGCTGAATTATGTCAACAGCTTGAAGTTGATACCGATTTACTGGCAGCTGCGTTGTTACAACAAGTACAACAAGAGCGTCCACTACAGTTACCAACTATTACCGAACGTCAACGTGATTCACGTGACGAGCGTAGTGATCGTGGTAGCGACCGTGGTGACCGCAATAGCAGCGACCGTCCACGTCGTGAACGCAGTGACCGTGGCGAGCGTAGTAGCCGTCCAGCACCAAATAGCTTTGGTGATGCTGAAGGCTTAAAAGATAACCCAGACGTTAAAATGAATCGTTATGTTATCGATGTAGGTCGTGAAAATGGTGTTGGTGTAGGTAACATCGTTGGCGCTATCGCTAACGAAGCAAACATCGATAGCCGTTTCATTGGTCAAATTCAATTGTTTGATCAAGTCACAACGGTTGATTTACCAGACGGAATGCCTAAAGACATCCTTTCACACCTAAGAAAAGTTCGTGTGTGTGGTCGTCCTTTAAACATTCGTGAAGCGGGTGATGAAGTGTTTGCTGACACGACTCGCGGCGCAGGCGCTCCACGTCGCCCACGTAGTGATCGTGCTCGTAGTGACCGTCCACGTACCGACCGCCCAGCGGGTGATCGTCCGGCTAGTGACCGCCCTGCAAGTGCAGAACGTCGTCCACGTAAGCCACGTGACAACGGTTAATCATTCAGTTGAATGACACAAAAAATGGAGCCTAAGGGCTCCATTTTTGTTTTCTGCTTTTACTCTCTATTCTCTATTCTCTACTCTCTATTCTACAAAATAAGTCTAAAAAATAATTAACATCCATTAACGTGGCGATTACCTGTTTAATATCACTATTCCTAGGTTCTAGGTCGCTACGCGGCTAGATGCTATAGCAAGAGCCTAGATCGCTACGCTGCTAGGACGCTACGCGGCTAGACTCTATAAAATATTAGCAGCGAAGCTGTCCCTACCCCCTGAGAGAGCAAGCGGTGACGAGAGAGATTAAGAGGTGGCAAACCAGTCAGACCGTTTTATCTGTGAGCGCAGCGTTCGCTTGTTATCACTTCCTAGCAGGACGCAGTCCGCCCTAGCAGCGAAGCGACCCTAGTGATAATCTGTTTGCACCAAAGTGTTACAATACAGTCCTGAACGCTTTTGCCTGTTTACGCTTTTGATACATAGGCACAATTTGCACCACAAATACCGCACACACAATCAGCACTATCCCCATAAATGACAATACATCGATGTTCGCAGTGGTAAACACCCCGCTCCACCAGCCAAAACTGACCACCAATTCGGTAGCACTAAAACTCAATACCGGCGTTAACGATAACATCGCACTCACTTGCGCAGTGGGCCAATAATGTAAAGCTTGACCAAAACAGCCGTACGCAATCAAAGTATTGGCACCGCAAAAAAGTACTATCCACCATTGATCGAGCGTCATCGCTTCAAACTGACTAAAGTCACTCAATGGCGCCATAAGCACAATGCCTAATGCATAGATAAATAACAGCACATTGCTCGGCGATAACCGTTGGCTTACCGACTTTTGTAATAAGGCATAGCTGGTCCACGAGATCACCGAAAACTGCACAATCATAATCCCAACCAACACTTGGTGATCGCTCGCTTGATTTAAATCGAATTGCGGGTGGAAAAACATCAACATGCCCAGTCCAAGCGTGGCAAAACAACTTAGCTGAAATGCATTGAAACGCTCTTTGAAAAACAACACCCCACCAAATGCCAAGAAAAAAGGCGCGGTTTGAAAGTTAAGCTGGGCAGTACCTGGGGCTAAATATCCTAACGAATAAACAAACGACACGTAATTGCACATCAACAGCACGCCAGCGAGCAGCAATTTCAACCATACTAATGAAGGTAAACCGACAAATTGACGTAATGCACCTAAGCGCCATTGAATTAACAAGGTCACGACTAATGCCATGACAAACCGAAACCAGGTCAACGTCACTGGTGTAATAAATCCACCCGATAGCTTTAATGCTATAGGCAAAATACCCCAGAAAAATACTGCTATAGAAACAAATATCAGTCCTAAACGGGTATTCGCGCTTGCTTGTTCACTGTTCACGTTGGTTTATCCATCACATCATTAAGGCGTGAATTCTGCCTGATTAACCCAATAAAGTCTTTATCAAGAAAGGCTAACCTTACCCTTGATTGTTCGCATAACAAAAAAGCCTATTTCAACACCTCCTTTTATCGTGCAAACGCATTGAATGCAGGTAAAATAGCCGCCATAAAAACCCTTTGTACCCTACTACCTAAGGAACACTCGCATGAGTCTTGCCGATTCCGTTCTTGCCGTGAACAATGATTTACCTATCCGTACCGACAAGCCTGTCCACAGTGGCAAAGTACGCAGTGTTTACTGGTTAACCGACACCGACAGCCGTCGCTTAATTCGCGACAAAGGTTACGATGTACCTGAAGATACTCCGCTAGCGATTATGGTGATCAGCGACAGGATCTCGGCGTTCGATTGTATTTTTCATGGCGAAGGTGACTTGCAAGGTATTCCAGGTAAAGGCGCTGCACTGAATGCGATTTCAAATCATTGGTTTGGTTTATTTGCCGAAAATGGTTTAGCCGACAGCCACATTCTAGATATTCCGCATCCTTTTGTATGGATAGTGCAAAAAGCCCGTCCAATTAAAGTTGAAGCGATTTGCCGTCAATACATTACCGGCTCAATGTGGCGTGCTTATTCAAAAGGCGAACGGGTATTTTGCGGTATCACCTTGCCAGAAGGGTTAAGCAAAGATCAAAAACTGCCAGAGTTACTGATCACTCCATCAACCAAAGGGATTTTAACCGGTATCCCAGGTGTGCCAGCGCAAGATGACGTTAACATTAGCCGTAGTGATATTGAAGCCAACTACCAAGCCTTTGGATTTGAAAAACCACAAGATATCGACTTGTATGAAACCTTGCTAAAGCAAGGCTTTAAAGTAATTTCAGATGCGCTAGCAAAGCTTGATCAAGTGTTTGTCGATACTAAGTTTGAGTTTGGCTACGTCAATGACAAAAATGGCCAATCAAAACTGATTTACATGGATGAAGTCGGTACGCCTGATTCATCACGTATTTGGGACGGAGCCGCTTATCGTGAGGGCAAGATTGTTGAAAACTCAAAAGAAGGCTTCCGCCAGTTCTTACTGAATCATTTTGACGATGCCGACATTTTGCTAAACAAAGACAGAATGCCAGAACGTGAAGCGCTTGCTCGTGACAATGACTTACCATTAGACGCAATGATGAATGTATCACGCACTTATATTGGTGTTGCAGAAAAAGTCACAGGTTCAAGCATTCCATTACCAGCCAACCCAAAAGCGGACATTATTAAAGTGTTACGTGAACAGTATGATTTAATTGTATAAATTAATTTATCGGTATAATAAATAAGGCGCTAATAGCGCCTTATTTATTATTAGCAGACCCAATTAATGCCTATCAAAAAAGATTATCTCCTTCCTAAAACCATTGCCAGTAACTCACGCTGTATGTTTATGTTCGCTTAGTACCTTTTCACCACTTAAAACCTTTCGCTGCTTAACAAGCTCAACGACAGCATCACCTAGCAAAAAATTCCCCGCGCTAACCAAAATTTACAACACTTACAATTGTAAATGATAATGATTTCTATTTAATGTTTATGTATCATCATGGCGGTTGAATAATTACGCTACAAAAACCGACTTGGTAAACACTCAGAACATGGATTCGTTCATAGCAGTAAAAGATGATAACACCATGAAATTAAATAAAATTAGTTTAGCTGTATTATGTGCCATCAGCCTCAGTCAACAGGCCATTGCCGCCGACACAGTGCCTGATGAAAACACTAAAAAAGAAAATATCGAAACAATTGAAGTAAAAGGCAGTTACATTGCCGGCTATAACGCCCACTCAGCCAGCGGCGCATCACGCTTAGATTTAGCCATTACCGATATTCCCCAATCTGTTTCAGTCATTACCGATGCCCAATTGCAAGATTTTCAGTTGCATGACATTAACGCGGCACTCGATACCGCTACCGGCGTCAATGTTGAACGTATTGAGACTGACCGTACGTATTATACCGCTCGTGGTTTTGACATTACGAACTTCCAAATCGATGGCATTGGTTTACCGCTAACATCTGGTAACAACCATGCCGACGAAGACACAGCTATTTACGACCGTATTGAGGTCATCCGTGGAGCCAACGGTTTAATGACTGGCGTAGGTAATCCATCGGCAACCATTAACTTCATTCGTAAACGCCCAACAGCAGACAATCAACTTACGGTTAATGGTACTTATGGCAGCTTTAATAACACCCGCTTAGAAGCAGACGGAACTGTCAGAATAAATGACACCTTTGCCGCTCGTGCTGTTGCCGTTACCCAAAGCAAAGATTCTTACTTAGATCGCTACCAAACAGACAAAAATGTCTTTTATGTGTTTTTAGAAGCCAACTTATCTGACGACACTAGCTTGTCACTAAGCCACAGTTATATGAATAACGATGCTACCGGCAATAACTGGGGCGCGTTACCGTTATATTATACTGACGGCAGCGCGACTAATTACGACAGATCGACCAATACCTCTGCCGACTGGTCAAACTGGCAAGTTGTTAAAAATAATACTGTGTTAGAGCTTAGCCATCATTTTAATGATGATTGGCGTTTACGGGCGACTTATTCACATAAAACAACCGATGAAGATACTGAGCTATTTTATGTTTTCGGTACGCCAGACAAGGATACCGAATTAGGCTTAACCGGTTATGGTAGCGAATATGATTTAGATGATAAGCATGACCTAATCGATATGTATGTTGATGGTAACTTCAGCTTGTTCGGCCGAGATCATCAGATTGTAGCGGGGGTGAATTACTCTAAAATGAGCTACACCGACAGCTCACTTTACGATTACACTACCGGCAACGGCTTCCCCAAGATGCCAGATCTCAACACCTGGGACGGCAATACACCAAAGCCGACCTTCAAAGATAGCTTACGTGGCAGTGATGTCTCGCGTGAACAGCAAGCCGCCTATTTCACCGGACGATTTAACATCGTTGATGATTTGCACGTTATCGTTGGTGGTCGCTACAACGACTGGCAGGCAGAAGGTGTGTCTTATGAAGTAGACCAAGAAGCTGACTACCAAAAGTTTATCCCTTATTTAGGCGCCGTTTATCGCTTTATGCCAGAGTTAGTGGCTTATGCAAGCTACACCGAAACCTTTGTACAGCAAGATGAAGTGGACATTGACAATCGATTCCTTGATCCCATTACCGGTGAAAGCCGCGAAATTGGTTTAAAAAGTGAATTGTTTAATGGACGTTTAATTGCCAGCCTAGCGTACTTTGATGTGGTTCAAACCAATATAGCAGTACTTGACCCTGCCACTGAAGGGCTACCAATAGACTTACAGAAGTATTATGGTTCCGACGGTATCAGCAGCACAGGGTATGAAATCGATATTGCTGGTGAAATTTATTCAGGTCTTAATGTCAGTATTGGTTATACCGATTTTGATATCGAAGGTGATGATATCGTTGCAGCTTACACACCAAGCAAGTTATTCAAACTAGCGGCCACTTATGACTTTGAAGCCATTGAAGGATTCTCTGTTGGCATGAACATGCGTTGGCAAGACGACATCTCTCGCAACCAAGGTGTCGTTGCCGTAGGGTTTGATAATGCAGGTGCTGACATTGTCACTAAGCAAGACGCTTACACGGTTATCGACCTCATGGCTAAATATCAAATCACCGAAAACTTAGGTTTAGCGGTTAATGCCAATAACGTTGGCGATGAGAAATACATCAATAGTTTATATTGGGCTCAAGGGTATTACGATGCACCTGCCAATTATAGCGCGACCCTAACCTGGAAAATGTAAGTTTAAACAGCATCAATTAAAGAGTAAATGATGTAACCCGCTAATGGCCTGCGTCACTTACATAAAAAAAGGATGACCCAATGGTCATCCTTTTTTATTAGTGCTTAAACAGTCAATAAAAATTAACTGCGACGGCGTAAGCCTAGCGCACCTAATAACATCAACGCAAAGTAGCCTAAGCTACCACCATCACTGTCTTGAACAGGCTCTGGTGTTGGTGTTACTGGCGTTACTGGCGCTGGATAGCTTAATGCAATAATCACTGGATCGTGGTCTGAAGCTGAGAATGGACTTTCAGTTTTAACCAGCTCTCCGGTGTACTTGCTACCATATTCAAACAGGTTAGATTCAACTGAGTTAATGTGCCAGTCGTCAATACCCACTAATCTAGCCGCTAAACTTTCATTGGCTAACGCATGGTCTAAATTACCTAATTCGCCGTTATAGCTATATGAGTAAGTATCTGCACCATGTGCTTGAGTGTTTAAGTTAATTAAACCATAACCTTTATCAATCACGCTGCCTTCACGCTCGTACACTTTACCGTTTAAGGTAGTCCACGATGCGGTGCGGATAACATGGTCAGTGGTTGAGGCATCATAATCAGTTAATACTGCAACCGGATCTTCTTTGCCATAGGCATTTAAATCACCAATAACCAGTACATCACCTTCAACATCTTTTAGTGACTCACCGAGTACTTTAGCTGCCGATACACGGAAAGAGTTACACTTTCCTTGTAAATCCGCTGGCTCACCGTTTTCGTTAAATTCAGCCCAATCTTCAATACAACCTGAACCTTTCGATTTTAAGTGGTTAACCACAATCGTCAGTTTTTCATCATTAATGCTAAAGGTTTGCACCAAACTATGACGTTGGAACTTGTCATAACTTGGGCTTTGCTCAACAACGCCATCTTTATCGCGGGTTTGAGCACCTTCTGCTGCATGTTGTTCTGGCGTCGCAATCACTTTTGCCGCACCGTCTAATGTAATACGGGCTGGGCGATATAACATGCCAACCGTAATCGCATCACTGCCGATAAACTTGTCTTCATACTTATCAGCATCTTCAATTTCAACAAAACGATACGCTTGATCATCAGTTAATTCTGCGTTCAATGCATCTACTAGGTTTTGAATAGCACTTAACTCGCCAAAGCCATTGTTAGCGATTTCCATTAAGCCAACAACATCAGCATTCATGGCTACAAGCGCATTCACAATTTTAGTACGCTGTAACACCATTTCTTCTTCTATTAATGCACCACGGTTGCTGCCTGATGGATTAGCATCACCGCCAACAACGTCATTGAAGAAGTTCAACACGTTAAAGCTCGCCACGCGAATGTCACCCATATCTGCCACTGTAGGCGCATCGGTACGATCATTTACACGGATAAAATCGCCAGCAGAAATAAGGTTAGTAGGTAAGATGCGGTATGCGTTGTAGCTATAACCAATAACGCCTTCAAGGTTAGTGAGTTGATCGCCAACACGAATGTAACCAGTTTCAGCGTTAAAATCTGGGAAGTAAGGCACTTCGCCATCTTTCGCTTTGAAATCAGATTCAACAAATAACTGGTTTATTGTGTTAGCTTTAGCCAGTGCAATAGAATCTGCAGAGTTTGGCTCAAATACTTGAGTAGGTTTCATTAATGGCGCTTTATGTGACAACACCATATTGTTACGACGTCCGTCATAATCGTAGCTAAAGGTACGGGTGATTTTCATCTCACTGCCCGCATCTAATACCACTTTCATGCCTTCAACACGCTCTAATGCTTGCGTTAGGGTTTCGCCATCTGCAACATAAAATGCACTGGCTACAGGCACTTCACCTAATACACCAACTTCAAATTTTTGTTCGTCTTTAAGGTTAATCTGAGTCGAGCCGTAATACTCGTTTACTTTACCTTGCACACACACTTCAGTACCTGGCTGAATAGTGTCTGGAGCGGCTTCGTTCAAGAAGACAAAAATGCCGTCTGAAGTATAAGGTGAGTTGTCACCTTGCATGTCTTGAATAAAGAAACCTTTGTATAAACTGTCGCTTCTAGAAGTAACAATGCCTTTTACGGTCACTTCATTAGCCGACTCATAACTACCACTGGCAATTAATGGGCTTGAATCACCAGCGCCTTGAATGTCATAAATATTCGTTAGCGTTGCACCGTTACAAGTAAATGTACTTGGTTCTGGTGTAACTGCGGCGTCAAGCGAGCCCAAACCACTAAAGGTGTCTTTATCTAATGTGGCCCATTGGCTAGCATCATAAGTGGTGCTAGCGGTTAAGGAGTCTAATTTACGCTGAAATGTGGTGTCGAACCCCCAACCTGCTGGCGTTGGAATTTCACCAACAACATCAACCAACACACCGTCTTTTAATAGGCCGACAGCATCACCACCATTAAAGTACAAGTTACCAGTCATAGAGTCGGTTGAGGCTGGTAAGGTAATCGCTGCACTTGGGTGCAAAATGACTTTGACACTTTTTGCCGCAATAGTGTCAGTTAACTCCACCATATCAAGCGATGCCGAGTCACCGTCTTTATAACGTACTAATTTGTAGCCTGTTAAATCAATTGCAACGTCACTGTTGTTATACAGTTCAATCGCTTTGTTGTTTGAACTACCTTCAACGTATTCACTAATTAACACTTCTGCATTTGCCATTATCGGCAATGCTGCTGCAACTGCGAGTGAAACCGCCGTTAGTTTAGTCAGTCCTTTCATTTTTAAACCCCATATTTTGTAATATAAATGCTATTTTTTTGTAATATGCGGGGCGATTGTCCCAAAGTTTGTTTACAGAAAAAAGAACATTGATCACATTAATGAGGTAAACAAATTTGCTATCTGATTGATTACCAAGTAATTTTGTTTTAATTAGAAAACGGTAATAGATAAAGTTAAAAATACTTCAACTAAAACAATAGCTAGCACAAGAACAAGAGGCAGGGATTCAGATGTTAAAAAATATAAATTCTGTAACACTTATATACAAAAAACTATAAAATTAACGACATACGGTTTAATATTTTATCTCACGTCATAAAATAATATTGAACATTTAGGTTTTTTACCCGATCATTACATTAACATTGGTCATTTACACTGCTCGAATGTTAAGTACACCATGCATATAAACCAATAAATCACTTAAGATATGTGATTTATTGTCGATATTGATCATGACTCAATGTTATGTTGGTCACAGAAGAATATTATAAAGTTGACTATTTTAGTATCCAAATGCTAATAGCTCATCTAATATTTGAATTTATTGTCTTTACCGGTTTAGGTGCTCAAACCATGAAACAAGTTGATTTCAGAACTATCGATAAACTTTTCATCAAAATGTCCATTAATGATAAATTTTGGGCTATTTTCGGACTGTTCCTGATCATTTTATCAAGTGTATCGATTAGTAGTTACTTTAGTAAAATTGAAAATATTGAACAGCAATCGTTACATGTTTTAGAACAAAAAACCGCTGCTACTGTCCAAGCTCTTGAGGCGACAAGTCAGCTAGACCAAGCTTCAAACTTAGGTTTGCAAGTCTCAGGTCGTTCGCAAACCAGTTCACGCCAACAAGATACTATTACCGCTGTGTATGCATTAGATGGCCAATATTATACATTGCGCGAATCAGTTTCTGGACAAGAAGCCAATGCTAAACAAGCTGCATTAATGTCACTGCTAATGTCATTCTTATGGATAATACCTTTTGTAGTAGTGATTTACTGGACAGCAACTTTCCTTGGTGGTGCACTTTGGGTGTTATGGGATACCACGGAAAAAATTGCTAAAGGAGATTTAACCTCTCGTTTAGGTTTCCATCCTGGCCGCGATGAATTCGGTACCATTGGTTGCGCACTCGATAAAGCCATGGATACATTGACCGAGCTCGTTGTTGCAGTGAAAAAAAGTGCCGATACCTTGCAAACGACCTCCAGTTCATTTGCCAATGACGCAGTGCAAAGCGCGGAACAAATTGATTTACAATATGCTTCACTTGACTCAGTTGCTACAGCAATGGAAGAAATGACGGCATCAGCTGCCGAAGTATCTAATATCGCTCGAAATTCAACTCAACGCGTTGAGCAAGATTCTGAGTATACACGTCAGAGTTATGACCGAGCTAAGCGGGCGATTAATGAAATTAAGCAGTTATCGACCTACATTGAACAAACATCAAATTCGGTCAATACCCTAAAAATTAATGCGACTAATATTAATGAAGTGATCACCACCATTAATGCTATTTCAGATCAAACTAACTTACTGGCATTAAACGCAGCAATTGAAGCGGCACGTGCAGGTGAAATGGGCCGTGGTTTTGCGGTGGTTGCTGACGAAGTAAGAACCCTTGCGGGTCGTACACAAGCTGCGACGGTTGAAATTCATAAAATGATTGAATTACTGCAAAGTGAAACGCTCAATATTGACAGTATTACTCAAGATACCGTCAAGCAAGCACAAACCAGTAGCGACCTAATCACTAATATTGGAACCGATATTAATGCCATTTCTGAATCAGCAAATTCAATTATGGACATGAGTTTCCAAATTTCTACATCGTCAGAAGAACAAAGTGCAGTGGCCAATGACATTGCAAAAGAGCTGACTGACATAAGACAGAAATCAAATATTATTAGAGGTTTATCTCAACAGTCTTCAAGTGGTGTTAAAGATCTTGCAAAAGCATCAGCTGATTTGGGTAAAATTCTTAGTCAATACCGTACTAATTAACCTTAGGTTAACTAACCTACTCGTTTGTATGTCAATTTGAATATATACGCTAAATGAAAGCCGATATCGATGATATCGGCTTTTTTATGCTTTATAAGCGGTGATTTAACTCACTATCAATTCAACTTAACATTACTGTAATGACGTCAGTCTATGACCTAGTGCACTAGTAGTGTCTGGAGTCAGCACAAAAGTATAATTACTGTCACCATCAAAGCTAATTGAATCAGACTGATAAACTAAGGTTTGCGTGCCATTATCGGCTTCGTAAACAATGTTAATTTCATAATCATCTTCGGGCAATGTCAGACTGAGTTTTTCCACAAAATCTAAATCAGTTAATGTGTATTCGGCGGTTTCAATGGTTTCTGAAGCACGGACAAAATACACGGTTAAGTCATCATAATCATAAGCTAAATTCACCACATCGACTTTATATTCAAAAGCTCGAGGTCGTAAGTCTTGCTCGATCACCATACCTTTAACAGAACTGTCTTCTTGCTGATAAATCAGTAAAGACTTCACTTCATCTTGGTTAAACGTTACCAACAAGTTATCGAACAACTTAGCTTTACTTGTCGCATCTTTAGTGGTGATACCATAATCATTAAACGATGTTGATTGGTAAGCCGTTACTGTGAAGGGTGAAATCCCATACAAGTACTGTGTTTCTTGCTTGCTGGCCACATCAACATCAATGCTTTGAGTTTCTAAACCATTAAACACCCGGTAATCAGCTGTTGCCTCTAACGCGGCGTAAGTGACTGGAGTTGTGGTTGAGTCAATACTGTCGATAGTGACGTTAATATCACCCGCACCAAAGCTATTACGAATAATCAATTTATAAGCAGTTTCGGAGGTTAAACTCATGCTACCTGTCGTGTAGAGCACATTTTTTGTACCTGTTTCGGTAAGATAGACAATATAATCATCTGTATCGAATATCTGTTCGCTCGTGTAACTACTGTATGGCACATTACCCAGCATCACCGCTTCGTCAATGGTTTGGGTATCGAGTGAAATATAGGTATCAAACGCACCTTCATCAGTGGCTACGTTAGCCACCAACACTTCCATTTTGCTGTAGTCATTATCATCGTCGGCATTTAACTCGTCCATTTCATCACGTGAATAGTTAATATCCAGTAGTTCGGGATCATGATAGTCACCATACAAAACATACAAATGGTTCGAGTCGCTCGCTAAATCAACGGTGTCGCTGTAAACGGTTACCGTTTCACTATCTTCATCTTGACCATAAATCTCCAGCTCTGTACTCCCCGTACTATAAGCATAGCGCGGCATTGCATCAGCAAAATCAACCGCTGTATATGAATAGTCATCCAGCACTAACGAAGTTGATGTGCTATTCGGTGATGCATTATAAAACTGCACATAAGCGACATCATCACTGCTTTCTTCACTGTCTGAGCCACACCCTAGTAACAAGGCTCCCATTGCAGACACCATCATCAATCGACTTATTTTTTTGTTAAACATATTTACTCCATTAACCATCTAGTTACATTTGCAAGAGTTATGACAACCCTTGCCTGTAAACGACTGTCAAGAAAGGTAAAGTAAAGATATAAAGCGTCAAGAGCCAAGTTGAAGTTAAAAAAAAGCCTCTTAATCAATTAGATAAGAGGCTTTAATTATTTGGTATTTAACCATAAATGCGTTTTTCAGCGAAAGGGTTAATTACCCGCGATTTTCATCTCGCTCAGTAAAATACCACCAGTGCGGATTGATGAACGTAAATCGCGATCTTTACCTACGCCTTGTATTCCCATAAACATGTCTTTTAAATTACCCGCGATAGTAATTTCTTCTACTGGATACAACACTTCACCATTTTCAACATAAAAACCTGCTGCGCCGCGAGAATAATCACCAGTAACACCATTAACGCCCTGGCCCATCACTTCCGTAACAATTAAGCCGGTATTCATGGCTTTAACCAAGTCATCAAATGTTTGGTTTGAATGGCTTAGGGTCCAGTTATATATGCCACCAGCATGACCCGTGTTGGTCATCGATAATTTACGCGCCGAATAACTGGTTAATAAGTAAGTTTCTAGCTGGCCACGATCAATAATACGACGATCTTGGGTAGCGACACCTTCACTGTCGTAATTAGCACTGGCCAGAGCACCAATTAAATGCGGTTGTTCTTCAATACTAAACCAGTCTGGGAATATTTGAGTATTCAATGCTTCCATTAAGAAGCTCGACTTACGATAAATACTGCTGCCACTAATTGCGCCGATTAAATGCCCCATTAAGCCAGTGGCAATTTCTGGCGCAAACAACACTGGCATTTTTGCAGTCGCAATTTTACGGGCATCCAATCGACTTAAGGTTTTGTTTGCCGCTTGTAAACCTACCGCTTCAGGTGACAGTAAATCATGATATTTACGGGCAACTGTATAGTCATAGTCGCGCTGCATATTGCCATCAGACTCTTCGCCTATGACCACACAACTTAAACTGTAGCGAGAGCTGCAATAGCCGTTAAGAAACCCATGGCTATTACCATAAACTCTGGCGGCAGTATGGGCATTGGCACTCGCACCATCTGAATTACGGATACGGCTATCAACCGACAAGCTGGCTTCTTCAGCACGAATAGCCAACTGAGCGAGCTCTTCTGCATCGATATCTTGTGGATGATATAACTCTAAGTCGCGAATATCTTGCGCCATCAAAGCGGGATCAGCCAAACCGCTGAAAGGATCTTCTGAAGTATATTTTGCAATACCATCAGCCGCTTTTACCGCTTGGCGAATCGCCTCTGGGCTTAAGTCTGAGGTTGATGAGCTGCCTTTGCGACCGTCACGGTAAATGGTAATGCCTAACGCACCGTCTTTATTAAACTCAACGGTTTCAACTTCTTTTTCACGGGTTGAAACCGACAAACCTTGCTGCTTACTGATAGCCACTTCAGCGGCCGAAGTGCCTAACACTTTCGCATATTCTAATGCGACAGATACAGCATCTTTTAACGCCGATAATTCAGAATCAATTCTAGGTGTTGGTTCAGTTGCGCGAGGCGCTGAAGAAGGATGAGAAGCCACAAATTTACTCTTTGATTAGTCTAATTGACGCTAGCATATCAAATTCAATTGGCGATTGATAACCGCGCATTTATATCGCAGTTGATCATCAATAAATTCTGCATATTCTAGGCCAAATAAATGCTATCATTAACGCATATTGACTTGAGGTTTATGACTATGAAAATTGTTGGCGATTCTGAGCTATTTCAGCAGCCCTATGATAATGATGACAACTATGTCAGCAGAACAGGCGTTAAAAAAGAAAGTGAGGATGCTCAAGCACTTGGCATGCGTTTAGTGGCCCTGAGCAAAACTCAATTAGACAAAATGGGTTTAGATGAATTTCTATATGATGCGATTCTAAAAACAAAACTGATTAAACAAAAAACTGAAGCCTATCGCCGCCATTTACAATACATTGGTAAATTAATGCGTGGCTTTGAGCATGAGCCTATTGAAGCAGCACTGGATAAAGTGTTGAACAAAAACAATAATGAAGCTGCTCAAATACAGATTTTTGAAAAAATGCGTGAGCGTTTATTAGCTAATGGCGATGATGAGGTCCAAGTATTACTGGATTTGCATCCACAACTTGATCGTCAAAAAATGCGTCAACTGATCCGCCAAGCGAATAAAGAACTGGCTAAAGGCCCAGAGTCAAAATCGTCTAAAGAGTTATATAAGTATTTAAGATCTGAAATAAAAGACTAGGGTCCATCTCTAAAAATAGTCTGTTTAATAGAATAAGGATGTTGCTAATGCGGCTAAAAATGATGACTCGCACACTATTGTTATTATTAACTTCAGTGTTGTTATTTTCAGGTTGTAACGGTGCCGCGGACGGCACCGATACTGACATATCGAATGATAGTTATAGTATTACCGTCAGCTATCAAAATGTCGTTAATGGCCAATGTGATACGAGTACTGACTCACTGATTTTTGATCTTGATAGTAGCTTCTGTGCCGTTGTACACCTTAAGTTAGGTAATGCCAACGTCAGTGGCGCACTCATTACTTTTAGTACCACCAATGCAGCAATAACGCCTACAACGGTGTTAACCTTGTCTTCTGGTCTTGCGACAACATTTGTCACATCAAGCAGCACCAACGCCGGCACGCTTAGCGTGAGTTACTCTCCAAGTGATGCTGATGCAGTTAGTGCGACTCGCAATTATCAATTTAAAGAATATGACACCAGTGTTCCTGTCGAAGCAATTAAATTAACCGCTTCTATAAGTGATGCAACCGGTCCGATTACTCGCTTTAATATTGATAAAACAGTTCAACTCAATGCCTTGCTTACTGACAGTAATAATCAAGCTATTGCTAACCAAATTGTGACATTCAATGCTGGTAGTGCTTCGTTAGCGCCAGCAACTGCACTAACAAAATCTTCAGGCATTGCTACGCTCAACTATACGCCGTCCGAGGCAGAGTTAGGTGCCAGTCTGTTAACCGTCACCACAGAATATCAAGGTAGTACTCTCACCAGCAGCAGCGCTTTTGAAGTGTTAGCTTCTGACGATATTGCTACGAATGGTAATGTTAAGATGGGCTCGTATAATGCTAATGGTGAGTTTGTTGAAAGTGAATTGGCGACAACGCTAGTCGCAACAACTGATGGCAGTTATAACATTAGCGCCGGTGGCACATTTGGGATTACAGCTACGTTAGTTACCGAAAACACCGATGGCACATTAACACGCTTGCAAAGTCCAACCAGCATCAGCTTTAGTTCTGACTGCTCTACCAATGACAACGCCACACTTGATTCACCTGTCACTAGCTTATCAGGCTCCGCTAGCTCAACTTTTTCAGATGTCAGTTGTAGTGGCAATAGTGAACGTAATGACACCATCATTGCGACAGCAACTGTTAATGGCAGTAGCTTAAACGCAAGTTTACCTTTTACCTTAGCCCGTCAAACGTTATCTAATGTGAGCTTTGTGTCAGTTGACCCAAGCCAAATCCGCATCAAAGGTTCAGGCGGCACCGGTTCAACTGAATCATCGTTAGTGACCTTCTTAGTGACTAGTGCAAATGGCCAACCAGCAGCACAACAAACGGTTAATTTTAGCTTAGACACCAGTGTGGGCGGTTTACAATTTGCTAATGGTAAAGTGACGGACAACAGTATTACCAATTCCCAGGGATTAGTCAGTGTGCGAGTGCAAGCTGGCACCATTCCAACCCCTGTAAGAGTGGTGGCATCAACCACAGACGCCGACACTAACCAAACCATTACCAGCCAATCAGAACAGCTGACCGTCAATACCGGTTTGCCACAACAGCTTGGTTTTAGTATTTCAAGATCAAATGGCAACCCTGAAGCGGGCGACTACAATGGTGAAGAAGTTACCATTACAGTGTATGCCTCTGATAGTTTTGCAAACCCTGCACCAGACGACACTACCATCAACTTTACCGCTGAAGGTGGTCAAATCCAACCATCATGTACCATTGCAAATGGCAGGTGTTCTGTCATTTGGACATCAGCATCACCACGAGTCAGTGACCATCGCGTAACGATTATGGCTTATGCGCTAGGACACGAAACCTTCTTCGATATCAATGGCAACAATGTATTTGACGATGCTGATGGCGGCGTAGTTAACGGCTGTTTAAGTGGTACAACGTCAGTAGCATGTAGTGGTAATGGCATGGATGTAGAAACTTACCATGACGGTGGTTTTGTTGACTTGCCTGACGCCTTTAGAGATGACAACGAATCTCGCGTCCATGATTCAGGTGAACCTTACTTTAATATTCAAGCGAGTAACACATATCAATTAGCTGACGGTAAATTTAACGGCCCACAATGCCAAGGTACATTATGTGACAGCACGGCTATGAGCACTTATATCCGTAAAGCATTAGTATTAACAATGTCAGGCTCTGATGCTAATTTCGTGGTTAGCCAAGATGGCAGCTTGATTAATAATTACGACACTGATGTTCAGCCTATTACACTAGATGCAACGGCAAAGTTTGATGTGATACTCACTGATAGCGCCAATCAGATATTGCCTTCAGGTACAATTTTAACGGTTACTAGCACCGAAGGTGAATTGCAGTTCACTGGTTATACCGTACCTAACAAGAGTTCAGCAGGAGGAACATCAACCTCATTTACCTTGAAAAATAATGGTACACCCGGCACAAGCCAAGTCACACTGACAGCAACTACGCCTAAAGGTGTGGTCACTGAATTGATATTTTATGTGACCTTGTCATAAGCTCAATATTCTCACGTCCCATAATATTTACCGATCATTAATGCCTGCTACTTAAGCAGGCTTTTTTTATACTTGGCATTAACAAATATGTTGATACAATAAGACATGCTATACGGTATTAGATCGATACTTTGTTGAAATTAAAAACTATTTTTCTAACTGACTTTATGTTCAGCTAACAAATTGTTCAGCGAGTAAATAGCGCACAACACCTCTCGTTTCGATACCATCAATAGCATCTGTAAACAGGGCTAGTTTACTACTCCGAGGGACCGATTTACGACTCTCGACGCATACTAAGGAATACTAATGCGCAAAATTTCTCTACTTCTTACCATTACAGCAGGCGTACTACTCACCGCTTGTGCAGCTAAACCCCCCATTGTGGCTCAAAACAAAACGGTTGTCGTCAATGACCAAACTTTCGTACTTGGTGGCTCGTATGATAAAGCAAAAAATAAACTGCTATTGACCGCTAATGGTGACCCGATCATGCAGGGTCGATTCCCGCCAATGACGCCTACTCAAAATCTTAATGCAAACTTTAAAGATATGAAATTTAAAGGTGATTGTTACTTTGGTTCGGTACTAGGAGATCAAGGTGGAAGCTTTGGTATTGTTGCTAGCATTGTTCAATCGGCAAAATCGAGCACTGCAGATAAATGCGACATCTTTATCGATGGCACTAAGCAAGAAACACTGTACTTCTAATTAGACATATTAATTAAGCGCTAGCCCTGCTTACCCGCCTATCTATTAATCTATTTCGTTATTTCAGCAGAGATAACGTAAAGTCAGTTAGCACCAAGTTGGTGCGAACAAGATACATTCAGCACCAGAGCAACTCAATCAATTTTTATAAAACTAGTTAAACCTATGTTTATAATAGACTTTAACTACTGGTCTAATCCTTGCTTTCTCTTCAAGAATAACCCTAGCCTCACTAACCGATTACTCAGTAGTCGACCCGAACACATTACAGATGTCATCACAATTGATTATCATCAAGGGGAAGTGAGTTGATAAACTGTCCTTGTTGAGAATTGAATGATCCCTTTACACACCTCCATGCGCGGCCTACGTTGTTTTTGCGTCGCTGCTGAATGCTTAAGTTTTAAAGAAACCGCTAAAAGGCTGTATCTAACCCCTTCGGCGGTAAGTCATCAGATTAAACAGTTAGAAGAATCTCTAAACCAGAGCTTGTTTATTCGTCAAACCCGCGCGGTGACATTGACCGAAGTTGGCGCACGCTTTTACCAGGCCATCGAGCCGGTAATGCAGCAATTAGTCAACACAGTCAGTGAATTTAACCAATCAGACAGAATGCTCGAAGTCAGTATTTCAATGCCAGAATTCTTTGCCAGTGAACTGTTTATGCCTAAACTCATTGGTTGGTCATCTAAATATCCCAACATCAATCTTAAGCTCGAAACCATTAAGTCGCGCAGCGATACTATTAAGCACACTGATGCATCCATTATGCTCTCTGGTAAACAACAAACTAATGACGATGTGTATGATTTATTTCCAATCACTTATATCCCTGCGTGTAATGCACAATTGCATGCTGAATTGTCTTCACAAGGTTTTAAAGCATTAACTAAGGTGCCATTAATATTGCATAAAGCTCGACCTTACGCTTGGCATCAATGGGCCGAAAATGTTGGCTTTGATGCATTTCAGCCTAAGCAGATAATTCAACTAGACAGTATGTTCAGTGTCGCCCGTGCCGCAGAACAAGGATTAGGTATTGCTCTCATTCCATTACCCATCAGCCAAGCATGGTTCGATAACGGCACCCTTCTGTCATTATTTCCTCATCCACTTTTTAGCCATGATCGCTATTACCTCATCCGTCATACTAATGAACAGCAGCGGCCAGAAGTGCAATTGCTGATCGATTGGATCCTCAAAAGTTTCCATGATGAAAGTCATTAGGTATCAAACTTCAAGGTAGACTTTGTAGCAAAGATTTGACAAAGCGGGGAGCTGATTAGATGAACTTAATTGTTATTTAAAAAATTTCTCTTAAACCATGTCGTTCTTAATATCCATTACCTAGATCGACAGGACGTAGAGCATATCGCAACATCGTGAGCGACTGAGTAATGATAAGGAAACAAACGCCGTAGGTGCATCCATGTAGACTTAAGTAAAACTGTAATGACTACTATATCTGCTGATTCACAATTTAAACCAATTAATTATTTCATCATCATAAGTGAATTTTTTTAACCCATTAATGCGTTTTTTATCGTTTGTCGACGCTAGTCGTTTTGACTAAAGTTCACCTGTAGCGCGGCGCTACACAAACGTTTAAAGGAGCGACATCATGAAAAAAAGCATCGTTAATGGCCTAATTTGTGCCACATTAGTACTAGCAGCATCGGCAAATGTTATGGCTGACGAGCAAGGTCAGCATATCAAGAGTAATGCCTACAAAATGGTATTAGTGGAAGATGTGCCTGGTGTAAATGCATTGCAATCAGGTGATGTCGAAGCTGGCTTAACCGCTACTTTATCTGCAAGTAAGTTCGCCGTGGATGACTATTCTCGTAACGTGAACTTGTGTGCTGGATATGTGCAACTAGCGGATATGGAAAAAGCCCAAAAAGCCTGTAGCGCAGCCGTGAAAAGTGCTCGTACCCAAGTGGCTATTCCTTCAATGACGGTTCGGGCTTATGCCTATAATAATCGTGGTGTAATGAAATTAATGAATAATGACAATATAGGCGCATTAGCCGATTTTAAGTATGCAGCAAAAGTCGATCACAGCGCTATATACCAACATAACGTTGAACGTTTAGAGGCAGCTTTAAACAATGCCCAAAACGGAATGATGTAATTGGATCTAGACCAAAAAAACCTTACGGTTACTCTTTATCAGTCCGCAATAAACCTCATAAAAAATGAAATAGACAGGTCTATCCAGATGATAGCTGTCTATTTTTGTTTGCCAAGTGACAAATCTAGCGATAAGGCAATGTCGATATGATAGAACCAACCTAGCATCTGTAGGTCTTCTATGATGTAACACAAACGCTTTTCTGTTTACGTGCTATAGCGACTATGGCCATCGTGACGAAGACTGCAAACAAGCCCCATAATTGTAACCATTTAGGCATTACCGCCGACCAACCTACTCCTAATTGATTTAACTCGAGCATCCCCATAATCGCTGGAACAGCTGGGATAACTTGAGATGCTAATACTAATGGTTCTGGAATTAATGCAATCGGCCACACAAAACCTGACACAAATAAAATCGGCATAGACACCAGTAAATACAATTGGGTAGGTAATTCCCGACGATTAAATAAACTACTGAGATAAATACCTAGCGATCCTGTGGCTAATAAAAAGGGCAACATAAATAATCCGACCTCAACCACCGTTGCAACCACGCTCACTTTGTACCAATAGAAACAAAAGCCTAAATAAAAACTACTAAATAGTGCGTAAATCATCATAAACACACTTAACCGTGCAAGCACCAAGGTTACTGGACGTACTTGCTGCCAATATCCGGATTTGCGCCATTGGCCTGCGCCCAAAATACCGGTGCCAATTAATAACGTTTGATGCAGAATTAATAAGAATAATCCCGGCACCACATACGGTGTGTAGCCTAAACTGGGGTTAAACGCTGGAACTGAATTAATATTGACAGAATTAACCGCTTGCAGGGCAAGTTGGGGATTTTGACCGCGAGCCAACAAACCAATTAACTGCACTTGTTTACTTGCATCTATGCCTGCTGACACTAAGCCTTCAGCTACGGCAGAATAAATCAGAAAGTAACTCGCATCGCCGCCGTAACTTAATGTTGCGCCCTTACCTAGCAATAAATCGCGTCTAAAGTTAGCCGGAATAACCAATAACCCATGTGCTTTACCTTGATCGATCCACGTTTGTGCTTGATCAATACTGTTTACATTAGCGAGTATTTTTATCTTAGCACTGGCATCTGCGTGGCGAGTCACCAGCCTACTGAGTGACGAATTATCATGATCAACCACCACGACCTGTTGCTCTGTCGGCACCTGATTCAAATACGGTAACGGATACAGAACCGAGTAAAATAACACTCCACCAAATAGCGTCATCACAATCGCTTTGTCAGCCAATATAGCTTTGCATTCTGCTACGATTAATTGCCAGAAGTTCATCGGTTGACCTCCAGATTAACCGGGAGACTAACTTGACCCTGTGGCGGTATTTTCTGCGCCTGACGGCCCAGCACATAAAGCAAAGGCAATAACAGTAAAAAGCCCCAATAAGAACTGATTTGAGTCAATACTTGCGGCAAGCCAACACCATAGCTGACGACGCTGACATGAGAGTCGATATAGTGACTCGATGGCATCACCAACCGCCACCATTTAGCCAATATGGGCATATCGTTTACCGGGAAGGTTATCCCCATAAACGCAAATGCTGGAGCAAATAATGCGGTACAGAAACTGACCGTGCGAGCACTGTCACGCATAATCATAAAAATAACCAACACTAACAACCACAATGCCATGAGCATGAATGCCTGAGCCAATAGCAATAACCATAATGAACCCGACACGGGCAAAGCTAAATAGTGGTATAACCACACTAAAATAAAGCCACTATGAACGAGCATTATCGGGCTATAAAATAACACTTTAACCCACACCTTTGGCCAAATATTTCGGGCTAAATAATAGCGTTCACCTTGAGGAATAAGCTCAGCATTAACACTATTAACAAAAACCAACATCGACAGTAATTGCCATAATGCAATCAATATCGGCGGGACTAAAAAACCAACATAGTTATTATTTCGGTTAAATAACGCCGTCGTTTGGTTACTAATAGGCGTTAAGCTCACATCAACGGTGGCTTTATTTGCGCCTTTAAGTAATAGGCTCACCTCGCCAATTTGCGTTAACCCCTCTGCAAGGCTGAGTTGTAACTGGCTGGATAATAACTTTCCCACTAACAAAAATTGGCTGTTATAGCGAATATCAATTGTGGGTTGTTTTGATGTGAGTAAATCTTTTCTGAGCTGGTAAGGTAAAATAACTAGCCCGTATACTTGCGCTTGACGCATAGCTTCAATCGCCGCAGCTTCATTGGCAAATGAGCGGGGGGCAATCACGGCATTAGCCGATAATTGCCTTGTTAGCATGCGGCTAATTTGACTGTTATCTAAATCAACTACGGCAACGGGGAGCTGCCTTGGCAAGCCCGCACTGAATAACCACCAAAGTGCGAGCACGCCAATTAGCGGAATATAGCTAACCAAAGCCAGTTGCCATGGTGAATGCCACAACGCTTTACATTCACGCCTGAATAAATGCCTCATCAGCAAGCCTTATTAATGTTCGGCAAGCTTATCGGCACGAAACAACACCGACATTCCAACTCGCAAGTCGGCAATTTTTTGCTTAGGTGTCAGTTCAACTTCGAAGGTACGCATATCAAAGTCGTGGCCGCTCTCGGTCGAGCGCCAAGTAGCAAAGTTACCCATGACACTAACGTGTGACACGGTAAATTCGACTTGCTGCTGTAATGCTGGAATATCTAACATGACGGTTTGATCTTGCTTAAATTGCAACAATTGATCTTCTCGAACTTGCAACACAGCCCACGCATCACTCATATCAATAATGCTCACCACCGGAAAACCACTCGGCGCAAGCTCACCAGCTTGTAATAATACTTCACTCACCTCAGCTTTTTTAGGTGAGCGCATTTGGCTGTCGGCTAAAATGGCATTCACCTCGTTAACCGCGCCTTCTGCCATACGAGTTTTACCTGCTGCTGCGGCTTTAGTTTCAACCCGGGCGCCTTCATTAGTCATTTGATACATAGCATAAGCTGCTTGCTCGGTATATTTAGCGGCTTGCCATTGGGTATAAGCTTCATCGCGTTTTTGCCGTGCAACAACACCTTCATCAAATAAGTTTTCAATTCGTTGATAAGTTTTTAGGCTCAGTTCGGTCGCAGCTTTCGCTTTTAACCATTGCTCTTTAGCCGCGGTAACTTGTTGCTGCCTTGCACCGTTATTAGCTTGTTGTTGCATAGCGGTTGCCGCTTCAAGACCGCCTTGGGCCTGCAATAGCTTGGCATCTAATTCTGGGCTGCTGATAGCAAACAAAATATCATCCACGTCGACTTGATCGCCTTTGCGAACTAAAACTTGCTCAACTCGGCCAGGAACTTTAGACGAAATATTATATTCACGAGCTTCTATTTGCCCTTGTAACACTGTCGGTTGAGGCGTAAAAGCCAGCTTTACGCCGTATCCTAGCAGTAATAAAACTAGCACGAATGCGACCACTGCAATGATCTTGTTAGCCCGCATAAGCAGCCCCTTGAAGTTGAGTTCGGTTAATAAATTCATCTACTTGACCACTAATGGCCATCACTTTGGCGTAGGCTTGCATATAACGATATTTAGCCCCTAATTGCTGAGTTTTAACCGCAGTTAAGCTTAACTCCGCATCGATTCTATCGATTGAAGTGGATAATCCTTGGTTAAAGGACAATTCTCGCAAACGTAAATTTTCGGTCGCTAATGCTAATGACACATCCAGTGCATCCGCTTCTTCTTTAGCTTGCAGCATCTGCCGATAACTCTGATCAATCAGCAAACTTAAATCTTGTTTGGTTTGAGCTTTGGTATAACGCGCTTGCAGTAAAGCACTTTTCGCCGCTTGCACTTTTCCGCTGCGGCCATCACGGCTAATAAGCGGTATGCTCATACCAACACCTACCATCCAGTCGGGCTCCACTTGAGAAAATAAGCTATCATCTTCATATAAGGTGTAATTGCCATATAAATACACTGTGGGGTAGTAACTGCCTTTTTCTAAGTCGACTAAACCATTGGCTTGGGCTTCTTTAGCTTCGAGTAGTTTTAATGCCGGATGCTGAGTTAATGTCAGCTGGCTAAGGCGTGGCAATGAAGGTTGTTGTTCGAGTAAAAACAGTGCCGAAATAGGAACGACCGACGGTATGTGTAACATCCTTGCTAAAGCAATTTCGGTCATTTCGTATTGACGCTTGGTTTTACCCCAGTTTACTTTGGCATTTTCTAACGCGACTTGGGCATTTAAGCGTTCAACTTTGGCGATTTGCCCTTGTTGCTCTAATTTTTGCGCATGATTGACATGCAAGGTTAACGAGTCCACCAGCTGCCTTTGGGTATCGACTAAAGTTTTTGTCACCGACACTGCGTAGTAGCGATCAACTAGCTGAAGAAATAACTCACGCCGAGCTAGGGCAAACTCTTGTTCTCTCTCTGAAACTTGGGCAGCATGTATTCCTTGGGCTGCAGTAATTTTACCGCCGGTATAAATGGGCCACATGGCTTGTAAGCTGGCACGAAACACATCTTGTTCAGTAAAAGGCGTCACAAAAAGAGAACCCGGAATACTCGCTAGAGCACTGCCAAGCGCCGGTGGCAATGTACTGCTATCAAGCACCGCAAGTGGGTTTAAATCTCGTAAATCAAGTTCGATAGGTTTTTCGAGGCGAGTATAGCTGCCAGCAATATTAAGCGATGGGTAATTTAACGCATCACCTGCATCTTCTTCCGCTTTGGCGCGGTTGACTAGCTGAGCTTTAGCTTGAAGCTGATCACTCACTTGCGCCAATTGCTGCCAAGCATGACTAAAGGTCACTGGTTCAGCAAAGACACTAAGATGAACAAATAAAACACTGAAGCACAGAGTAAGGCTCACTCGTCTGCGACAATATGTACTGATATGACGTTGTGCAACCATAAACACCTCTAGAGCTAATACTCTAATTCTTGATAGATGATAACGTAGTTCCGTTATTATCACAGCCACTAGATCATAAAGTGAATATTCATTTACTCACACAAGAGAGTGATCACAGTTTAGATCGCTACAACTCACTGAGTATAGATATTCAGTGAGTTGCCAACACAATGAAGGGGGTTGTTAAGCGGTGCCACCAACCGTTAGACGATCAATTTTTAGAGTAGGCTGGCCAACACCAACGGGCACGCTTTGTCCGTCTTTACCGCACACGCCAACGCCTTTATCTAAGGCTAAGTCATTACCGACCATTGAAATCAGCCCCATGGCTTCAGGGCCATTACCAATTAAGGTCGCGCCTTTAATTGCCTGAGTCACTTCACCGTCTTCAATCAAATAGGCTTCGGAAGCAGAGAACACAAACTTACCAGAGGTAATATCGACCTGTCCGCCACCAAAGTTAGGCGCATAAATGCCTTTTTTAACTGACTTAATAATGTCGGCAGGGTTTGACTCACCTGCATTCATATAAGTGTTGGTCATGCGCGGCATAGGTAAATGTGCATAAGATTCACGGCGACCGTTACCTGTAGGTTCTTGCCCCATTAAGCGGGCATTTAACTTATCTTGCATGTAACCTTTTAATATACCGTTTTCAATTAAGGTGGTTTTTTGACTTGGCACGCCTTCATCATCGATGCTTAATGAACCGCGACGATTTTCCAGGGTACCGTCATCCACGATGGTCACTAAAGTAGACGCCACTTGCTGGCCCATTTTACCGCTAAATGCACTGCTGCCTTTACGGTTAAAGTCACCCTCTAAACCGTGACCAACTGCTTCATGCAGTAAAACACCAGGCCACCCATTACCTAATACTACGGTCATTTCACCGGCTGGCGCATCAATAGCATTGACATTAACTTGTGCTTGGCGCACTGCTTCGCGGGCAAACTCAAAACTCTGCGGTAAGCCAGCTTCATCGGTGGCCAAAAAGGCGCTGTAATCGTGACGACCGCCGCCACCTGCACTACCACGTTCGCGCTTACCTTTGTCTTCTAAGATAACACTACAGTTAAAGCGCACTAATGGACGAATATCAGCCGCTAATGTTCCGTCACTGGCGGCAATCAATATTTCTTCATGCACGCCAGATAAACTCACGACTACCTGAATAATTCGGCTGTCGAGGCTACGAATATAAGCATCGGCTTGCTTTAACAAATCGATTTTCTTCACTTCGTCCATAGCAGCAATGGGATCGGCACTGTCATACAATTTATGGGCTGTTTGACGTTTAAAAGCTTGTACTTTATGTTGCTCACCAGCACTGGCGATACCGCGGGCAGCTTTTGCTGCTGCATCTAAAGCTGCTGGGGTAATTTCGTCAGCATAAGCAAAACCAGTTTTTTCGCCAGTAATGGCGCGCACACCCACTCCGCGCTCAATATGAAAGCTGCCTTCTTTTACAATGCCATCTTCTAATACCCAAGACTCATGGCGACAAGCTTGGAAATACAGGTCTGAAAAATCGATATTGTGTTGATGAATGGTATTTAAGTAACCTTGCAGTCCATCTAAGGTTAATCCATCTTGCAATAAACTCTGCTCTACTTGGGTTAAAAATGGCATTAAAACTCTCTTTTTTAATTGGTAACGCGTACTGCGAATTTAGTTTCTGTCAGGCTCGTTCAGTGTTATTTCAACCAGTATTATTTCAACCAGTGTTATTTCAACTGCGGCTCTAAAAATCGATTATGGCCTATCACCGGCATTTGTTGACGAATACGCCGTAGTTCTGTTAAATCGACTTTAGCTTGTACCCAGCCGCATTCAGTGGCTTGCTCTGCAATCACTCGGCCCCATGGGTCGACGATCATACTGTGACCCCATGTTTCTCGACTGCCTTGATTATGTTGTCCCCATTGGCCCGCTCCCAGCAAATAACATTGAGTTTCAATGGCTCGGGCTTGTAATAACACCTGCCAATGCGCTTCGCCAGTGACTTTGGTAAAAGCAGAAGGTAACGCAATGTAGTCTGCTCCGGCTAAACGCAACGCTCGAAACATATCGCCAAAGCGGATGTCGTAACAAACGGCTAAGCCGACTTTGCCAAAAGGGGTGTCTATGACACAAATACGATCACCGGGATGAAAAGTATCACTTTCGCGGTAAGTCTTGGTGCCATCAGCCACCTCAACATCGAATAAATGCAGTTTATCGTAATGACCTAGGGTGGCGCCATGATCATCAAAAAAATAACAGCGACTAAAGACTCTACCATCATCAGCGCGCATCGGAATGGTGCCTGCAATAAAGTACACTTGGTATTGTTTCGCCATTGCCGCTAATGCGTCTTTGAGCTCACTTTGATGCTCGCGGCCAGCATGTTCAAGTTGCTGGCTTTCATGGCCACCAAACAATAAACAACACTCAGGTAACACCACTAATTGTGGTTCATTGGCAACCCTAGGTAAGTCTTTAAGCTGCGAGTCGACAAACGCAAGATTGGCTTTGACATCGCGACTGCTTTGACATTGTAATAAGCTGATTTGCATTTCTCACTCCTGGTAGCATAACGACATTAGTTGCTGGCTCGGCTAAAGTTTTGCTCATTCGATCAACTTCAGTGTCAGTCGCTGACGGTTGATTTGCATCAGATGAATTATCGATATCTGGCATAAGTTTCGTGGATGGCGAACTTCTTGGTAGCGATTTATCTTCCGCTTCACGGCTGTTATCGCCACGCTGAACATCTGCATCAACGTTATTTTCTGCTTTACTGTCTATGTTAGCCTTGGCTTTAGTTCCAATAATCGTCTCTACACTGGTCTCATCCGCCTGCGGCAAAATAGCTTTAGGTATTTCGATTTCTTTACTCTTACGCTCAAGCTCTTCAAGCTGTGGGTTGTCCATGGTACCGGTGACTCGGAAACGAATTTCAGAGATAATTTCAATAACCGGCTCTAACACTTTCGTTAGGGCAAACGCCCCTAAGCCCAAGGTCCATGCACTCGTACTCAATAACACCACGGTTGGCACACTTGACGCAAGTTGTGGTACAAAACGAATATCATAATTCAAGCTTTGGGTAGTTAGGTCGGTATAACCTCTTACTCGCATATTACCTGCAATGGCATCCATTTCAGTGTCGGTGGTTTTAACCACACCATTATCAATCGTCAGATTACCGTTAAAGGTATTGAAATATAAACCTTCGCCGAACACATCCGAAAAATCTAACGATAATTTACGTAATAACGAATCTAAACTAAATAACGAAAACACTCGGGCGCCTTTATCACTAATTTCTGATAAATGACCTTTGCCCAAATCAAACTTAAGTTGGCCGTTTAAGGTATCAAGGGTGAAGTGATAAGGCGCACCTTGCCAAGATAACTGACCAGAGAGATCCAGCGGTGCATCTTGTAGCCCAGGGTTAATTTTTAACATCGTCGATAGGTCATCAAACTTATCAGCCTGTAAATTAACTTCAAATAGGGTTTTATCGGTTCCATTTTCGACAGACCATAAACCATTAGCCTGTAATGCTACCGTCGGTTTTGTGATGGAAATAGTTTGAAATTGGTAGCCTTGCTTATGTGGTAAACCTTGCAACACTAGGTGACCTAGAGATAAATCATTAACGCTAAAGTCATCCACATCTACGGCTAAAGTAGGCAGATGTTCTAGCATCGAAGTTGGCGCTAACGCAACGGTTTCAGTGCCACTCACGACTGGGGATAAATGCAGCTTTTTCGCAACCACTTTGATGCCTTGATCGCGCCAGTTAGGATAAAAATCGATACGCCCTTCAAACTGTTGTGAATCAGCATCAACGCGCCACACATGTTCAGTGGGTTGAGCATCAAAATGCAGTTTATCAAATGATTGTCCCAATACATTTAATTGGGCGATGTTGGCATGAATACCGGCTAATGTGGGAAATGCAGGTGCTTTAGCGTCAATCGATGAGGTGGTATTTTGTTGTGCCGCAGCACCAGGTAGCTCTGCAGTCGATAATATACGGTCGCGTACCGATGAGGTGATCACTTCAGGTTCTGCGGTAGCACTAAAGCGATTAATAAGCGGAAGCCATTGCGCTAAATCCACTTTTGGCATATCTAAATGTAGATGCCCTTGTTGCTTATTTAAGTTATCACCTAGTCTAAAGTGACGACCAATCATGACATCATAAAAGGCAAGCTGACTGCCACTATCAGCATTAAATCCGCCCCAAAACTCCACATCATTACCCAGTTTAATGCTCAATGATGATTGTTTGTTATCGCCAATAAGATCTGCGCTCAGTTTTCTCGGCTCGTCTGCCGATTTTTGATAAGGCATCGGTAAATCCAATGACGTACCGATAAGATCAGAATTAGCGGAGACTTGTAAACTATAACCACTTGGGTCAAAAATCATGGTTAACCCGCCATTCCAGTCTAGTTGTCCATAATACGTTTCTGTCAGTGGGTTATCTAAACTGGCAGGCAGAGCATCAAGATCCCATTTACCACGCATATCGACATTCAATGCTAAATTGCTGTTGTATTTTCCGGTTTTTACGCTAAACGTTAACGGTTGCTGAAATAATCGAGCCTTAATATTTTTACCTTCAATCAATTGATTCACAAAGCTCACTTGCCCAGATACACCCTGTAAATCTAAGCCGGGTGTGCTAATAAACACTGGATTATTATTAAGGGTAACTTGGCCTTTAATTAATTGTTCACCCCCTTCATATAAGGGAATGGAAAGATCTAATGTGGTATTAATTTGCTTTTGGATCTGCACCACGTCTAACGTTGCCCCGACAGAATCCTGCAGTGAAGAAGCATTAATCACCTTAGTGGCTGCTTGCGCATCGGTAGTGATATCAGCTTCAACTCTTAATAAAGATTCTTTACCAAGATGTGGAATAGAAACTCGTGCACCATCCACCACCACGTTATCGAGTTTGCCCTGGTCAATATGCAAATCCATCATGTCATTTTCAAACAATGCAGAAAGCGTTAGCGAACTAACGGCAGGCCAATCTGGTTGGAATTTAAAGATGCCTTTATCAAGGGTAAAGTCGGCTTGAAATACGCCACTGCTGTCTTGATAAGGGTAATCGCCTAATGCACCATGCCAAACAACTTGCGCATCGTTAATCTGCCCTGCCACTAAACCATCATTAAGGTAGGTGGTTAAATTAGGGCTCATCGCCATTAATGGAAAATAACGCCCAAGATGGGAAACATCATTTATAGTGACATGGGCCGCTAAGCCCATATGTGTTTGTTGGGAAAACTCAAGATTCAAACCGGCTTGCAGGGCAATATCATCATTAATAAATTCAATGTTGGGTACTGTTAAACGTTGCTCGCCGAGATTATAACGCCCCGTAATTGGGCTGCCGCGCATTGCAATTGGTTGACTAAAATCACCGCTAAAATCGAGCGAATATTCCTGCTCTGGTAATGCAAATTCAAGTTGATTATTGGCCCAGGTTAATTGAGCATCAACAGGGCTAATGCCAGGTATTGATTGATAAGGTTGCCACTGTAACTGCTGTAACTCGACTTTGGCGATAATAGGTTTGTCGGCCGATTTATACAGCCTCATCGGCCCAATTAGCCCTTGAGGATTGAGTTGTTGCCAAATGTTCACTTGCTGCTTACCCAAATCGGGCACTAACGGCAACATTGGGGTTAAGTTTGCAGGAACAATCTGGTTAGCATAACCAAAAAAATCCCCCTCGCGAGTACCTATGGCCAACGTCAATGATGGCCAAGTTTGATCGTTAGTTGATAAATCTAAATCGTGACTGTCGATTTTCCAGCCATCGGTTTGTGGGGTCCACTGCAATGAACCAGAGTTAATAGCAAACTTTTGCTGAGTGTCTGCATCGCGCCATTGTAGCCAACTCGGTTTAAAAACCAATATACCATCACGAATTTGACGATTGGCGAATGTCATCCACGCATCGAGGTTTATCACACCTTGAAATTCAATATTATCAGTGTTTTTTTGAGCGGTATGCTGCCTAGAAGCCCATTCACCTAAGTCTAATGAGTCTGCGGTAACATAAAGCTGGCCTGCTACAGTATCGGGTTGATAACCATCACCAGTAAGGTCAATGCGTAATGTTAATTGCTCTTGCTGCGACTTAAGTTGATCGACGTGGATCATACCTTGTGCTTGGTGACGATTAGCGGTGTTTTGCCATAGCAGATTATCGATAAAAATTGGTTGATAAGCATGTTGCTTACTCACCAGTTGTAAGGACGCGTCGGTAATTGAAAAATGCCCCAGCTGTTCTAATAACAAACCATATAACCAATCAAGATTAGCTTTATCGCCCACTGTAGGCTGGCCATCACTAGCTGTTAACTCATCAAGGTTTAACGCCACTTTAACGCCATCAAATACCACAGTTTCAATCTGTGGGCTTAAGGTGAAAAGCGACTGCCAAAAATCGAGTTTGATATGCACATTTTCGCTAATAACGGTAATCGGTAGATTATCTTGTGGCGGTAAGACTAAATTATTAACGGTAAGTGCTGGCCCAAAAGCTTGCCACTCTGCACTCAGTTTATCCATCTGCACATGCAGTTGGTATTCGCTTTCAAGATAATGAATTAACTCAGTACGGACTTCAGGAATATGAGGCAATAAACCACGAATAAGGCTCACTACCAGTGCAAAAAGCACCAGCGCGATAGCCAAAATTTGCCAACATAATCTGTTGATAGTTACTGCCTGAGTTGTCGACACTACATCATCACCACATCATATTTACTTTGAATGTATAACGGTTCATTTTGCAAACGAATACGCTTACCAATGTAGACTTCTAATTCTGCCAGCAAATGCGATTCATCACCACTAAAGCTCATATACACCGCCGGCGAGCAATAAAGCAAAAATTCATCGGCTTTATATGCTCGGTCTAAACGGATAATCTCTCGAAAAATTTCATAAGACACGGTTTCAATCGTTTTCATGGTGCCGGTGCCTTTACAGGAAGGGCATTCACCACACACCACATGCTCTAAACTTTCGCGAGTACGTTTACGGGTCATTTCCACTAAACCTAAGCCCGAAAAACCACTGACACTGGTTTTGACGCGATCTAACGCCAATGCTGCATTTAAGCTTTCTAGCACCCGTGCTTGATGTTCCTTACTTAACATATCGATAAAGTCGATAATGATAATCCCACCCAAATTACGTAATCGTAGTTGTCTTGCAATTGCTTGAGTGGCTTCAAGATTAGTATTGAAAATGGTTTCTTCTAAATTGCGATGGCCAACAAATGCGCCGGTATTAATGTCGACGGTGGTCATGGCTTCTGTTTGGTCAATAATTAAATAACCGCCAGACTTGAGTTCAACTTTACGGCCTAAAGCCCGTTGAACTTCGTTTTCAACATCGTACAATTCAAAGATAGGTGCAGGGCCAGCATAATGCTCAATTTTATCCGCGATTTCAGGCATAAACTCTCGCACAAACTGTTGCAGTTCGGCATAAGTTCGGCGCGAATCGACTTGAATATGGTCAAGCTCGGTTCCGACAAAATCACGAATGATCCGCACTGGTAAGGCTAAGTCTTGATACAGTAACGTGACGCCTTTACGCTTACGACGTTCGCTTACTTTAGCCCACACCCGGCGTAAAAAGGCCGCATCTTGAGCAAGCTCATCTTCACCCACATTTTCCGCAGCGGTTCGAATAATAAAGCCGCCGTCATCATCAACATAAGGAAGAGTAATATTTTTAAGGCGTTGCCGTTCGTCTTCAAGCTCAATACGTTGTGATACGCCAACATGACTAGAGCCAGGCATAAAGACTAAATAACGTGAGGGTAAGGTAATGTCAGTAGTGAGGCGGGCGCCTTTGGTACCGAGTGGGTCTTTGACCACTTGCACCATAATGTCTTGCCCTTGACGCACGAGCTCAGCAATATCACGTACCACAAAGTTGCCTTTTTCGACATCAGCAACACATTCAGTATGAGGAACAATATCTGAGGCATGTAAGAAAGCGGCTTTATCTAAGCCAATATCCACAAACGCGGCTTGCATACCTGGGAGGACACGGCTAATTTTACCTTTATAAATATTGCCGACCAAACCTCGTTTCATACGACGTTCGATATGCACTTCTTGTAAAACACCATGCTCGACTAATGCTACACGCGCTTCTGTTGGCGTGACATTGATAAGTAATTCTGTGCCTTTTTTACGTTGTGCTTTTATGTTCATAAGCCACCAGTATTCGGGTCATGCTCCAATCGTAATATTGACAGCAGTTGCACCACCGTAGATGACCGATTAAAGCAAAGGTTAAGTGTGCTGCATCATGCAGGCTAATAATTCACGTGTTTCAACTAACGGTAGACCGACCACAGCAGAGTAACTGCCAGTAATTGATTTAACAAAACAACCACCCAGTGCTTGTATGCCGTAAGCACCAGCCTTGTCCATTGGTTCACCCGAGCCAACATAAGCATCTATGTCTGCCGCAGATAATTCACAAAAGCTCACTTGGGTACGACATAGTCGGTTAAAGGTATGTTCACCGTCTGTTAATGCTACCGCGGTCATCACTTCGTGAGTTTGACCGGATAATAATGCCAGCATACGCTTGGCATCATTTTGATCTATTGGTTTGCCTAATATCAGACCATTTAACACCACTATCGTATCAGACCCCAGAACTTGAGGCTTAACCACATGACTGCTAAGCGCTAGACCCGCTTGGGCTTTTTCAAGTGCGAGGCGACATACATATTGCTCTGCGGTTTCAGTCGACAAAGGTGTTTCATCAATATTGGGTGCGACGAGCTGAAATGAAAAGTCGAGATGACTAAATCCTGCTTGTGCCAATAATTCTTTTCTTCTTGGTGATGTTGAAGCCAGTACCCATGCCATCGGTTATTTACTCTAATTAGTGTACATTAAAATCATACTCACTTTAGTGTGTATGGATTAACGTACTTTATAATGGCGGCGCATATTGCGTAACACCCAAAACACCCACCACCAAATAAATAAACTCGAAATAGCGGGTAAAAACATGTCCACATTAAATGGGGCTGCGCCAACAACAACAAACTGCACCCAAAATATCACTGCATGATAAATACAAATAAAACATGCAACTAGTAACGACTGTTGCCAGCGAGGATAGTTACGTAACTGTTGGCACAACAACACCACAATATAAATCACTAATGATAATGCTAATGAACGGATCCCTAGATGAGCTCCCAACAACACATCAAGCATCACCCCTAACAACCACGCAGTGAGAATACTGTAACGATGCGGTAGCGCCATGGCCCAATACATCATCACCATCAATAGCCAATCCGGTCGCCAGGCTTCTACCATTTTTGGCAACGGCATAATCTGAAACATCATCCCGATGAATAAGGTCAGCCATACCACTAAGCGACCATTTGCAATATGTGCGCTCATTGGTTTACCTCGCTTGTTACTGGTGTAGTGGTTGTTTCTACGGGTTGAGGTTGGGGTTGGGGTTCTGAAGAATTTGCAGTGGCAGCTGCTTTATCTGCCGCTTCTTTTATTAATTCTTGTACGTCATTAGGCAGCGTAAACGGTTTGGTTTCATCAGGCCAAATAAGCAACACGTATCGAATACGATCTAGCGCTGCCAAAGGTTGAGCATAAATCACGGCATAACTCTGGCCATCATCACGCGACACACTAATAACACGCGCGACGGGATACCCTTCAGGAAAACGATTACCCAAGCCTGAAGTAACTAATAAATCACCCACTATAATGTCAGTACTTTTAGCCACATGACGTAGTTCAATTTGATCAATATCACCCATGCCATTCGCTATTGCCCGCACATCGTTACGGGTAACGCGTACCGGAATACCATGCGTGGTATCTGACACCATCAATACTCGACTGGTAAACTCACTCACTTCAACCACCTGCCCCACAACACCTTGGGCATCAACTACAGGCTGACCAACATAAATGCCGGTTTGCGAACCATGATTTAACACCACAAATTGACGAAATGGGTCACTGGCAACTTCCATGACCTCAGCCACCATTTTACGAGAATCCATGTGCACAGGCGAACCAAGTAATGCGCGTAAACGCTCATTTTCTTGACGTACATGCTCAAAACGTTGTAAACGTTCTGACATAACCAGTTGTTGGCGTAATAATTCTTTGTTTTGCAGTTCAAGCATATTGCGGGTGGCAAATGCCTCGGCCGACCAGTCGAGCATCACCCCTGGCACATTGGCTAAATACTGTAGAGGACTTAATACTGAGGATAAGGATTGGCGTATAGGATCTAGGCGATTATTGGTCATAAGTAATGCCACCGACAATATAATTGCCAGTGTCAATCTAAATTGACTCGAGACGCCACGAACGAAAATTGGTTTCATAAATTGTTCGCAACTTTGTTAACCCATAAAACGTCATTAACAAAGCCGCTCAGCAGTTGATAATTAGTTCTCTTCAGAGAACAAATCACCACCGTGCATATCAATCATTTCAAGGGCTTTACCACCACCACGAGCTACACAAGTAAGTGGATCGTCAGCAACCATAACGGGAATACCCGTTTCTTGCATTAATAAACGGTCTAGGTCACGTAATAACGCTCCACCGCCAGTTAATACCATGCCACGTTCAGAGATATCTGAAGCTAGTTCTGGAGGTGATTGCTCAAGGGCAACCATTACCGCGCTCACAATGCCAGATAACGGCTCTTGTAATGCTTCTAGGATTTCGTTGCTGTTTAAGGTGAAACTTCTTGGCACACCTTCAGCAAGGTTACGACCGCGCACTTCAATTTCAAGCACTTCGTCACCAGGGTATGCGGTACCAATAGTATGCTTAATACGTTCAGCGGTTGCTTCACCAATTAAACTACCGTAGTTACGGCGCACATAATTGATAATAGCATCGTCAAACTTATCTCCACCGATACGCACTGATGAAGAATACACCACGCCATTCAATGAAATAATCGCGACTTCGGTAGTACCACCACCAATATCGACAACCATAGAACCGGTCGCTTCAGATACGGGCAAACCTGCACCAATCGCCGCAGCCATTGGCTCTTCAATTAGGTAAACCTCACGAGCACCAGCGCCCATCGCTGATTCGCGAATAGCACGGCGTTCAACTTGAGTCGCGCCTACTGGCACACACACGAGTACACGAGGACTAGGACGGAAGAAACTGTTGTTATGCACTTGTTTGATAAAGTGCTGAAGCATTTTCTCGGTAACATAAAAATCGGCAATTACGCCGTCTTTCATTGGACGAATAGCTTGAATATTACCAGGCGTTCTGCCTAGCATTTGTTTTGCCTCTCTACCGACTGCAGCAACTGACTTTGGCCCATTGCTATTGCGTTCGCCGCGAATGGCAACCACTGAGGGTTCGTTCAACACGATGCCTTCATCGCGAACATAAATAAGAGTGTTTGCCGTACCTAAATCGATGGATAGGTCGTTAGAAAAAATGCCGCGCAGCTTTTTGAACATGTATCAGGCCTGTATTCTGTGAAATCAGAAGAAGAAAAATCAGCTAACTTTATCAATGACACCCCCATTCTACAAGACCGAACAGGTTAACAATTGCTAATCTGACGTTTTTTTTTATAAAAGTATCTAAAAAAATGCTAATCGGTCAAATTTAATCCTAAAAAGCGTAAAAGAGATGCTTTTTTATTCGGATTATTGATTCACCTCACGCCAATAAATGATCTTATCATGTCCTCGGTAGCGACCAAAGTACGCACTTGCTCTTGGATCATAGAGTTGAGTCGGACTTGCTTGGTCCCAATACCATTTAAGCCAATCCTCCACTTGTAGCGGTGCAGTCACTTGACCCCGATATGCTGCAGAACCGGTGTTTTGCCATAATAAAGGGAGCTGACCACTGGTCATCGGAATGTTCACGGTACTGTTGCCATCACTGCGGGTAACCGTTTGGCCAGAAGTTAATAATGGTGTGTATATTTCGCTGCCATCAAGCGGATCGATAACTTGAGTACAGCTATCACTAATGTTCGTTACCCAAGTGCTACCATTCCAATATTGGGCATACGTTGGCATGCGTAAAATTTCATTTTCAGGGCCATAAGTATTGTCCATCACCACTCTGCCATGACGAAAATCCTGAGTCGACAACAGTTTCGCGTTGCAGTTACTATTATCAGCACAAATAGCACTGCTGTTGGCTCGCATATCTGGTGATGCAATAAACGACCAGTCACCATCATTATCAAAAGCTTGCACACCAATAGCTAACTGACTAAATGGTCCATCAACACTTGGGGACACTGTACGACTAAAATTAGCTTGATAAGATAATCCTACGTTTGCTTCACCCAACGCCCAAGACCCAGCATTAATAGGTAGAGTGCTTAATCTGCCACTCAAATCTACACCATTGTTAATGTTTTCACCCACAAGGTTTGCAGTACCTTTAGCAAAAGCACCTTGATAATTTTTGGTGATATAAGTACCGGTATTAAATGCGCTCAAAGTCAACGTCAGGCCAAAAGGTTGATCCATGTAAGTAAAGCTACCGCAAGATGGCAACACACTTGAACTACTCACAACAAATCGGTCTGGCACAAAGCGACCCATGGTAGGTGATACAGCGAGTGGAATATCATGAAAATTCGAACCCAAATAGCCAAGTGGTGGGTTAGCTGTAAACTGAAACACACCAACTTCGGTTACCGACTGAGACACGGTATTACTGTTAGTGGTTTGCGCAACATGATTGTATCGCGATGAGCCCACAGCACCCAACACTCCTCCGAGCGGATCAATCAATTGATGGCCTAACTCAATTTTTTCATGGGCGTAATTAGGGGTATTTAAATTATCACAGTAATTTGTGTCACCATCCACTTGCCATGCTTTGCCTTGAATAATTAGATCAAATGACTCGCCTGCTTTTTTATATGGATTATAAATACCGTTATTTTTAGACCACTGTGCAGCATTATCTTTGGGGGTAACGCATAAACCTACCGGAAAGCTCACAAACTGATCTGAACCAACCATCACCAAGCCTTGTTCATCACCTGTGCCAGTAAACTTTGCATCTAGCTGCATTTTTCCTGCATCTGGATAGTTAACAATAATATCTGCTTTACCTTCTGCATCAAATGCCAACGCAAGCGTGGTTGCTGCACTACTCTGTTTACCCACCACGGTACTATTTACTGTTAATGACTGGCCATTAATTGGATTGATGGGGTCGATATAAGAGCTCCAAAAATTGACATTTTTAGTGGTTTTGGAAAACAGAGGTACGCACTGTTGAGTGATATCTGAGGTTTTCACTGCACTAATAGTAATGTTGTCAGTTGGCTTGTTTGCCAGCTTATCTGGCACAACAAAAATAAAACCGCTCTCGGCAAAGCTTAAGGTACAACTTGCTGTAGTTAGCCCTCCCGAACCACGGCGGCACAAGGTGTTACTGCCTGCTATGGTTGAAGGAATGGAAGATGTTACCCCAATAGTGGTTGGCGTAGTCACATTGTTGCGTAAAGCGACCGTTGCACTACCATTTTCAAACCTCACTACATTTGTTTTACTACCGTCGACATACCAAGCACCATTTGAATTAGGAGCAAGCGACAAATTAGCCTCTACGGGATCAGTAAACAAATTACATACCGCATCTTTACAGGCTCTGACCGTCATGGTTTCGGCCTTACAGGTAAACGGCGAGCTGGTATAGTCAAACTCAAAATGATGAATTTGTTGACCGACTGGATTGGATTTAAGGGCACAAACCTTAAAGTTATCCATCTCATGATTATTGTTAGAGCCACCCGTAGAGCCAGTTATAGATAGGTAAAAATCTTTAGGTACAGGAGCTTGCCCCGAGAAACTTAATGCATCAAAAGGAGCGATTAAAGTCACGAAGTCAGCTGGATTACCTCTATTAAATGTATCACGCAGCACTGACACCATGGCTTTACCTGGTGTTCGTGAATCGATGATGATTTTATATTTATGGTTTGGCTGAGCACTGGCCGTATTGCGCACATCAATTCTGGGGGAAATGTTGGCATTAGTACCTGTTAGATATTGGTAATTTGTGCCTGAGGAACCACGGATAGCCACCGCTTGACTTCTAAAGCCTGGTCCACCCACTTTACCTTCGTTGGGGCTAGAAAAATTACCATACTCATCCAGTGCGATACCTAACCAACCACCAGCAAAACCGGGAGTGCCGTTGTTGCGCTGTGCATATCCTAAAGCGCCACCAAAACTACCTGGCTGAGGGGTAATACTAGCGTCAGAAAGAATAATAGCTATACCATCAGCTCCAGTGCCCGACTGGCTCGACCAGGCATAATAGTCAAACTCCAGCTCAACGAGGTTATCTGCTGCGGGAAACAATCGCTGATAAGTACTTGATGTTGCTTGATTGCCTCGAGCAGAGGTAAAACGCAGACGTCCTTCCTCTATTGCAGGCGGCAATGAAGAACCCAACACCTTGAGCGCCCAATCATCACCGACATCAGTGCGATTAAAATCGTCGGTAAAACACGTTAAGGTGTCTACTTTTTTCTCAAAAGCCACAAAACTGTAATTCTCCCAACGATGTTTGCGGTCGCTATCTCTAAAAGTATCTTCGTCAACGACCATACTCACTTTGTCGTTAGTCAACTGACAACGACGAAGCCAGCCGCCATCGCCACCTAAGCGGCTGTTTTTACCCGCAACTAATATAGGGACTCCCTTAAAGCCAATTAAAGGCGTGGTATAACGACATTGATCACTAATATCTTTGGTACCATTATCTGTAAAGGTTTGCGCTTTGCCAAAGTGATAATTAGTACTTTCACCATTCAATGTCATCGTGCCATCGCCTGATTCCAATACTAAATAGCCAATAGTCTCATTTTCAATTTTATTATTCTTCAAATTATCTGGTTGACATCGACTATTGCTATAAACCTCAGACGTATCTAACGCAAGCTGAATAGCAGAATCACTAACCTCTGAAGTACTGGTAAACCAACACTTATTATTTTGAGTTTGAATTTGGTTTAATACAACTTTGTTGTCTAGGGGTAAAGTAACTGACGTATAAGGGGAATTCGAACCAATTAAAGCCTGATCGTAGTCAACAGCACCAGCGATAAGTTTTGTGTCGTTTGGTAATTTATAGGTTCCAGGAGTGACAGCTATCCAGTGTACTTCAGCCATTTCCTTTGATGCTACATAACGGTTATTTGGTGATTCAGGTTCTTTTTTTGACCAGGTAAACCCTTGTTCCGATACACTATCAATAAATACTGATGCTGGGCCGTCGTTATTGCTATCCTCTACAGTCGGCATTAAAAAGACTAAGGGCGTCACACCTGTAGGAAATTGTTTGTCAAAAGTAATACTATTTGCCGTCGCTTTACCATATTGAATATGGAACACAGCAGGTGTTGAAACGGTATCATTAATTTGATTGTTAGAATTAAGCCATAAATATTTAGATGTTACGCGCCCGTTAATAATTGAGTTGTTATTAAGAGTCAATTTTTCATCGCTATAAATATACCCTCCAATAACAGAACCAGTATTCAAAGTTAAATTTTTATACGCGATTAGTTGTAAAGCACTCGAATTTACAGCATTTATTTTACCGTTATTTAATTCAGAATCACTACCGATAAATAATCTAACATCCCCTTGTAATACGATTTCTGCATTTTGATTTAATATTAAAGAATCGATCCAATAATCACCGGCTGGAAAAATTAATTTAGCCCCATTTCCAGCTTCTATTTTGTTAAAATAATATTCTTGTTGTGTCGAAGACATTGTTACAGTACAAGCAGAATATAGCGTAATTGAATTAAATTGGTTCAGACCAGTATTTCCCAAAACAATGTTTTGATTGCCTGTACAAGAGCCCAATCCACCACTTGTCCCTTTACTACTTTGAAATTTATTGCCACCAGTTAATTGCAATCCACTTATATCACTTTTCATTACATCACAATAGCGATCGCCTCCAGTAGCAGTGTCACAACTATCACTAGGTAAACCTGAACCGGTATTAATTGAACAAAACGCTAAACTATCCCCTAACGTACCATTGATTCTTGAACCGCTTTGCATCATTAGCTGGGGATTCGTAATTTTATGACAACTATTATTATTGTACTGGTGATGCCCTTGAGCTACGTCAGGCCACATTACAGACTCATCAATAATATCAAACGCAAAAACACTCTGAACCAGTAGAGCCATGACCACAAAAGAACTAGCAACAAAGCGACTAATTGAATTAATTCCCACGGGCTTCTACCTCCACTTGGCGACTGACTCGCAAACATGTTGAACTGTTTGAGTTTCCTACACAGTTAGCTGTTTCGCATACCGCTAAACTATTAATTCGATATTGAACAACACTGCCAACGCTAGCGGTATTACAACTAATGGTGACACTACAATTATGGAATCCAACGGCGTTATTTGGCGGTGTCCATGTAGAGCTAACACTAGTACAAGTTGCCACAGTGCCACCAACCGGAAATAACTCAGCCAGCGCTGCATCGGCGCCACTATTAGCGCTAAATAAAGCTCGAGTGCCCCACACTTCCATGTTCACGGACTCATCAGCATCGCCAACAATACGAATTAAACTCGCGGCAAGTAAAAACATCACCGTTAGCACAAACACACCAATGATGAGTGCGCTACCTTGTTGTGAATGTTGGGTTAATTTCAGCTTAGGGAACATTCATCACCTGCACTTGATGTTGATATTGAAATGTTTCGCCATTAACGCTAAATAGTGGCTGTAAATGCACAATTGCATTAGTCACCAGTGTCGATGGAGTCATTATCACCGCGGGATTAACAGTTAAGGCATTAGTGACATTTTGTGCCATCAATGCGCCATTGCCCATTGCAGCGGGTGCAGGCTGATTGACCTTATAACCGTAGTTTTGGTACAGGAGCAGATCAACATTGCTAGCTGTATTAACAAAACAGTAGCTTAATGGGCTATCGGCAACATATAAGCGTTTTAACGGTGAGGCCTCAGTAAAACGCACATTTTGAGTTAATGTAATGGTGAGTTGATCACTTGTTTCAGCCACACTTTGCACAATAAATCGTTTGGCGATAGTCCCTTGAGGATTATAAATTTCGCTATTGGTTAAAGGATAAATTAGCACTGACTGAGCCGCATTAATGGGACGAATACTTTTAATCGCGGTTAAAGTATTTTGCGCAGATTGAGGCACAAATGGCGCATCAAGATAAGAAGTACTGGCCGAAATAGGCAGTAACTCCAAACACTGATAACTGCCATCGGTTGCGGTAAGTACCCGCACACTATTGGGCACTGCACGCCGAATATCTCGGGTCATACGTTCGATACCAAAACGGCTTTGACTGAGCACCTGATCTACCGCACTTGATTCAACAAAAATGCGGGTACCAAAAATCACAAAACTACTGATACCAACAATAATAATCCCTAAGATTAAAATGACCGTAACCATTTCAATTAAGGTAAAACCTGCTACTTTTAATCCTCGTCGTAAAGACACTAGTAGTTACTCCTTACCGCTTGGTAAGTGATCACTTCATTGGCAGGCGTTGTTACCGCTACGGTAATTAATTTTTGTGCCTTCGTCGCAGCGTCAAGATACTCAACTGACACTTGCAACTGATAGCGAGGATAAGCTTGGGTATACGTTTGGTTAGAGTCGAGCATGTTATCGGTTTCATCCAAGCCATTATAATCATCAACGTCGTTGAACGTATCTCGGCTTTCACCGTCTAGGCCTAATGCTGCTGTACAAGCGATACCTGTAGGTGCATTACACGCCGGAATACCACCATTAGGATTAGTATTTTGATCATATCGCTTGCCCCAAATCTCATTCATTACCGAATGGGCAAGTTCTGCCGAACGTACTCTTTGTAATGTCGATGCAGCTCTATCTGCTTGAGGAAATAGCATACTGGTGAGCATCACTATCGCAATGCCGATCACCATCATACCAATGACAAGTTCGATTAAAGTAAAACCACGAGTAGGTTGTGATAAACGATGAAATTGAATGTTACGGAGCATAAATATACCCCTCTGACTCAACCGCAATGGCTAAGGTCTCATATGCTACTACATTAAAACAATGACCTGTACACGCTGGAGACAGCATGCGACCTAAGCTGTCAAAGGTAATCGAAAACACTTGGCTAGCATTACTGGCCAAGGCGATATGAGCATTGCCACTGAAGGTTTGTTGTTGCTCTATACGTACTTGGTTTGTACATAAGCTAGCGGCTCTTCCGCTAAAATGGCGTAACGTATAACCGCTTGATGTCACATCAATTTGATAACATTGATCGGTATTTTGAATGGCTTTAAGTTGGACTTGGCGTAACTCACTGATAAATTCACTGCGTAAACTGTAGGCACTAAAAGATGAATCAGACATCAAACGCGGCAACACCGCCACGGCTATAATAGCAATCACAATCATGGTGGTAACCAATTCAACCAAGGTAAACCCAAGCTGAACATTACGTTGTTGACTCACTTTAATGATTTCCTCATTTAATTCAATGAATACTTCGACACCTAACAAAGCTAAATCATAATAATGTCATAGAGTTATACTATCGAATTTAGTATGGCAAAAACAACCAAGATTGTCTGTTTATTTATTACCTTGTACCATTTTATAGGGAAGCTAAGTGAGTCAATTAATATTTTTTTAAAATCAAAAAACTCAAAAAAAAACCTGCATGAGCAGGCTTTTTTACTTAAAAATCAAGTGTTAACAATCGTCAGCATCAGGAACTTGAGAAAGCACTGGAATTGCTGTTGAAGTTGCTTGAGTATAAGTAAAAGAACAAGCAGCAGGTGCACCGGCTTGCCAAATTCTAACACTTCCAGCAGCTGGATCATCCGCTTTAATAATCCAATCAGCAGCTGGGCTGGCAGTTGTTCCTGCCGTTGTTGGTACGCCATCCGCGCCAAGATCAAATGTTACATCTAGTGCAGCTTCTAAGTCAGTCTTTGCCGCTGTGATATAGCCGTAAACGATATTAACATCTGGTCCAGTTCCAATAGATACTGCCGCAATACCAGTAGTAGTAGCCCCCTTTTCTTTACCCGCTAAAGCCGCTTTTGAATAAACTAAGGTGTTTGCACCTTGAATTGCCGCTTTCATTCCTGATAATGCTGACGCGCGCGCATCACCTTGCAAGTTAATAAACTTCGGCGCTGCCGTAACCGCTAAAATACCTAGAATAATGATCACAACCACTAATTCGATTAATGTAAAACCTTGTTGTTTTTGCATATTAAATAACCTCTATAGAAAATAAATGGGTAAACCAACATCACTGCGGACAGTGATAAATCAAATTAGTTGTTAGTAAATGATACGACCTGACCTGTACCTGCATTATATGTTACACCGTTAGCACCAACAGTGTCTAAATCAGGCGCAGGATCTGCGACACCCGAAGTCTGATTTAGCGCTAAAGTAGCTACTTGATGATAAACACACAAATCTAGACCTGTAACTGTTTGACCATCAATACTGGTAGATGAACCGCCGACACCATTTTGCATTCTTACGGTATAACGATTATTACGGGCGTCTTGATCGAACAGTACATTTCTTGGAGCATTTTGCAAAACTGAATCAAATACTTCCTGACATGTTTCGTTTGTCATTGAGGTAACATCAGTATTGGTTGTGCCGGTTGGAAAACCAAAACGTGTATCGAGTGATACGCTAGTACCATCTAAAATAACGCTGTTGTTACGGCGACCATCAACTTCCCATTGTGCACGTACAAAGCTCACTGCTGTGGCTAAACCACCAGCAACACCATCAACGCTGGCGTCTTCAGCATCATCGGTTACATTTAAAAAACGCGGGATCGCTGTAGCGGCTAATAAACCGAGGATGACAATAACAATGACCAACTCGATCAATGAAAAACCTTGTTGTTTCAATTTCATAATAACTCACTCTTATCTATAGCGCCTACAACAGGAAATAATACTGATTCAGCTATAACTTCACTAATATTAGCAGCTTATTAAAAATTTAACACTAATGGCACAAACTTTATCGGTCACTCATCAAAAAAATAACTCTTCCCGTTTGTAGTTGATAACTTAAACTGGCTTCATTACCTGAATGGTAGCGACAAATGTTCTCATCAGACTGATAATCTACTGCTATATTTAACTCTTGAACATTAGTTGCCAATAAATGGCCCCACAGTTGCTCACAACCTTGGACATCATTAGTATCAATGGTTGGCCAACCTTGATCAGACATAGAAATCCAATTATCGGTGCCAACCAAATCGGTATCAGTATCTATAGCATCTATTTTACTCGCAGAGTCTTGTAATACAGCATTGTCATTGCTTACCTTACTCGATGCTACATTCGATGCCATATGATGCCAGGACAACTGCATTTTATGTGGTCGGCCAGAAGCTAACCATTGACTATGCACCATAGCTAAGACATTTAAAAAACGATTATGTTCAAACTCTAAACCACGCCCACCTATGTTTGAAGTAGTATTGACATAACGCCCACCAAAAATAGCCAGCAGCGTTAACACCACAACAATAGCAATAACCCGACCATAGACTTTAAGCAGATCACCATCCGCTTTTTGCTGGCTCAACATCTCGATATCCAATGATCTGTTTGCTTTCTTTGTTGCATGCTTTGCTAACCGCCTTTTACCACATTCAGCATATCCCACATAGGAAGATAAATACCCAGTGCCAATATCAATACAATGCCAGCAACAAATGCGATTAAAATAGGTTCGAGTTTTGCGGTGAGATTTTTTAAATCGTAATCAACCTCGCCTTCATAAAAATCAGCGGCATCATTGAGCAGCTGATCTATTTGACCGGTTTCTTCACCCACAGCAACCATTTGCAATACCAATGGGGTAAATAGTTGGCTGCTATTTGATACCCTTAGCATTGACTCACCTGATTCAATACCCCGGCGCATACCGACTATTTTGTCATGCATATATGCGTTATCGACCGCATCTGCTACCAAACTGAGTGCTTGGGTCATCGGAACTCCCGCGCTGAGCATCATCGAAAAACAGCGACAGTAACGCGACAACGTTGAGCGCTCAATAATAGATCCAATAACAGGTATGTGCAGCTTCCATAAATCCCACTGCTTCTCGCCTTTTTCAGAGTGATGCCAATATCGAATCGCAACTATGATGCCGATTGATAGCACAATCATATGAGGCCAAAAATTAACAAATAGATTAGACGTGCCGATTAATATTTTTGTCGCCCAAGGTAATTCAGCGCCAAAACGAGAGAACATATCGGCAAATTTAGGGATCACCATAATATTCAAAATAACCATCGCTATGGTAATGGCAATCAAAACAAACATCGGATAACGCATTGCAGCTTTAATCCGTCGACGAGTTTCTTGTTCTCGCTCGATATAACCAGACAACTGGATAAAGGCATCTTCCAACTTACCGGTGTTCTCACCAACATGGATCATCGATACAAACAACGAATCAAATATATCTGGATGTTGATTCATTGCCGAAGATAACGGTCTTCCCGACGTCAGCTGTTCAGAAATATCATCTAAGGCTTTTTTCATTCGATCGGAATGGGTCGTTTCAGATAAGCCAGCAATAGCCCTTAAAATAGGAATACCTGAACGCGTTAACGAATACATTTGTCGACTAAAAATTTGCAATTCTTCCAGCGACACTTTGCCTTGAAATAAGCTCATCGAAAAAGATTGCTTAGTTTTCACTTCGCGTAATTCTAGCGGAATGATCCCACGAGAAAGTAACGCATCGGCCGCAGAACTTTCATTAGCAGACTCAAGCTGCGCACTGACCGCCAGCCCTTGTGAATTACGTCCTCGATATTGATATATTGGCATTGTTATAACCCAATATCTTGTTGACTAACGATATCTTCCGATAAAGGCACTTTTGATTCACTGACATCTTCAACCAGTTTTGACACTTCTTCGAGTGTTGTCGTGCCAAGGAATAGATACTCCATCGCTGAATGCGCGAGGGGAATAAAGTTAGGACTGCGCAGTGCTGCACGGGCAAAATCTTGCGGATTACCTGTTCGCATGGCATCTATCATATTTTCGTCAAGTTCAAGTATTTCGAAAATACCAATTCGACCGCGATAACCAGAACCATTACAGGTTTGACAACCACTCCCCACTTTAAAGGTGGCGCTGCTAATATCTCTTTTCGTCACACTTACAAGCCAACTGCGTTCAGCTGCTGTTGGTTGATAATCCACGGCACAATTGTGACAAACGCGCCTAACAAGACGTTGAGCGATAATGACTCGCAGCGCACTAGCGACCAAATAACTTGCCGCCCCCATATCAAGTAATCGCAACGCACTGGTAACCGCATCATTAGTGTGCAAAGTCGATAATACAAAGTGACCAGTCAAGGCACCTCGTAAGCCAATTTCCACGGTCTCTTGGTCACGCATCTCTCCCACCATGATAATGTCGGGATCTTGACGAAGTGTAGTACGCAATACGTTAGAAAAGTCTAAACCAATCTTGTGATTTACTTGTACTTGGTTAATTCGCGGTAATTGATACTCAACCGGATCTTCTACAGTGATAATCTTTCTATCGGCAGTGTTAAGTTCGCTTAAAATACCGTACAGGGTAGTCGTTTTACCACTACCTGTTGGCCCTGTGACTAACAACATACCGTGAGGGCGTTTAATCTGTTTACGAATACGTGCCACAATATGCGGTGGCATACCAGTTTCATCTAACGTACGTAAACCTGTGGTTTGATCCAATAAACGCATCACCACTGACTCACCATGATAAATCGGCATGGTCGACATTCGCACGTCGATTTTATGACCTTTTATTTCCATATGAAAACGGCCATCTTGTGGCATACGTTTTTCTGAAATATCCAGTCCTGCCATTAACTTAAGTCGTAACACTAAAGCAGAAGCAATATTAACTTCATTGAGGAGGTTTTCATGTAATTGGCCATCAATACGCTGACGGATCCGCAGCACTTTCTCACCAGGTTCAATGTGAATATCTGACGCACGCATTTGCACCGCATCTTCAAAAATTGACTGCAATAACTTCACCACCGTGGTTTCATTATCACTGTCGCTTTGAGTCAAATTAGCCAAATCGAACATGTCATCTGCTGCATATTCTTCATCAAGCTTGCCGGCAATCTCAGCGATTTGCCCAGTACGGCGATAAAGGTTATCAAACGCATCGAGTAATTGTTGCTCTGGCGCCACCGCAATCATCAACTGTTTAGGGGCAACTAACACTTCAATATTATCGATAGCCTGCAAATCGGCAGGGTCGCTCATAGCAACTAACACATGGTCGGAATGACTTTCCACCACTAATGCTCGATAGCGCCTCGCTTGTACTTCGGGGAGTATATTCACCACTTCAGCGGCTATCGGACGACGACTAATATCGAGGTACGGTAAATTAAGTTGTTGAGATAAAAACTTAAGTAACTGGTCTTCTGTAATACTCTTCAAATCAATTAAGGTGCGGCCGAGCTTTTTACCTGAATTGCGCTGTTCCGCCAATGCTTGCTGTAATTGGGTGTCAGTAATAATCAGCTCTTGAACAAGAAGATCTCCTAACCGCATCTTTAACTTAGGCTTCATCGGTTTTCTCCTAGCTGATCTAAACGTTGTTCAATAAATGTCATGGCTGAAGTTGATAACCCTTCATAGCTTAATGCCGATCGGTAAGCTTGCGCGGCTTGTGGATATTTTTGTTGTGAATCGAGCGCATAACCTAGCCCCATCCACCAGCGAGATTGAGTCGACTCAGATACCAATAAGTTTCGGTAAGCTTCCTCAGCTAAAGCAAAGTTTTTAGAGTTTTGTGCCAAATCCGTTTGTGCGATCCACTTATCACGAGCCCACGATGAGCTATCTGGGATCATCGCCACCGTTGTTAAGGCTTCATCATAAGCTTTAATTGCGGTTTGAATTTGCGACAAAATCACATAAAACTCCCACTGTTGCGGAAACATACTGATCCCACTCTCGAGTAATCTCATCGCAGTTGTTGGATTATTTTGCGCAAAATAAATTTCGACTAATTGCTTACGAGCTTTATGTAAACTCGGTTGTAAAATAATGGCTTCTAAATAGTAACCCGCCGCATCGTCCAGACGTTGCGCTTGCTCAGCATCCATCGCTTTGCGATATTGCAGCTGCGCCATTTGCGTTTTGGAAAGCACCACTTCGTTAACGCTCATATCAACAGTTTTTGCTGCAGCAGGGATTTCTGCGGGTACTTCTGCGGGTAAGAAGCGAGATGTTTGCGCTGTGATTTGATCTTGAGTGAGTTCAGTATTCAGCAGTGAAGCCATATTCTGTGAATTATGATCTACCGAAATATTGGGCTTCTCTGCGTCTACGGTTGAAGCTAGTACTGCTTGTGTGTTGACGGTTTCGTTATTAACGACTGATGCAGTGCTCACTTCGGATAGTTCAAGCTCAGATATGCGATCCGTTGGTTCAATAACCTCAGCAGTGATTTCTGGCGTGCTCGCTTGAATAGGTACTTGATTTAGCGTTTGAGCTGGTGCTTGGGTTAGTACTTCAGTTGAGATTTGAGCAGACTTCAGCTCAACAGCAACACCATTATCTTGTGGCTGACTCGCCAGCGATGACTGAGTATCTTCGGTAACCGATGTATTGCTAGCTGTTGGCTCATTGGCCATTTGAATATTGGCTTGGCGGTACATAGATACACCAAACCACAATGTAGGGATCAATAGTACGGCAACAACAATAAGGCCAGTCAATGGTGAGCGAGATTTAGCAACGGATTGATACTGAATTTGAGGGCGCACAAATTCACCTGCGGGTTGCACAGGTAGTTTGTCTGTTCCGGGTTGCTGATGCTGCTCTAAATCTTTCAACATCTTGATAATCACGCTCATTTAATCTCGCCTATTTGTGTCATCCATTCACCACAACAATTATCACCATTGAACCCAATAACCACCATCACTGTTACAAGCAACATAATTATCAGTATGCTGACACGAGAAAACCCTACTTTATGTTGTAAATTAATATCTTCTGTATCCGTTATTGCAGCCAGACAATGCTGAGAGGTCACCTTTTTTTTACCTTGGCCATAACATAGCAATAAGCTCTTATGCGCTAATATATTCACCAAACGCGGGATGCCTCGAGCGGCTTTGGCAATGCGTTTAATATCCGCGGTACAAAACAACTCAGGCCCTTGATAACCCGCAACAGCAAGGCGGTAATGAATATAAGCTTGTATTTCATCCCATGTTAACGGACGTAAGTCATAACTGAATGTAATACGTTGTCTTAACTGCCTAAACTTGGGTTGTGCTAAACGTTGATCTAATTCTGGTTGGCCAAACAACACCACTTGCAATAATTTACGACTTTCGGTTTCTAAATTGGTAAATAACCTTAACGCTTCAAGACTTTCATCCGGTAACGATTGCGCCTCATCTAACACTAACACTACGTGAAAGCCTTGATGATTTAACGCTAACAAACGCTCATGTATCAGCCTTGTCAGCTGTTGTTGATCTAATTTGCTCGGCAATGCTAAACCGAGTTCGCCCGCTACAGCCAAGCGTAACTCTTTAGGATTCAAATAGGGATTAGGTAAGAAAGCGCAATGATATTGAGTCGGTAAATCATTCAACAGTTTACGACAAACTAAGGTTTTACCGGTACCCACTTCACCAGTGACTTTAATAAAACCTTCGCCTGTTTGTAACGCTGTTTGCAGTACTTGCAACGCTTCCACATGCGGTGATAACCCAAAAAAGAAACCTGTATTTGGGGTAAGCGTAAAAGGCAACTGACTTAAGCCAAAATGCTGCAAATACATAATTACTGGCTATCCCTTATCAATTTCGACCGCTATTTTTAATCGTCAATTATCTACCGCCAACGGTCGCTATTTAGAAGGATACCAACGCTCGATTAAATCTTGTGAACGCTTTAATTCATCCTTCCATGTGTCTCCACCAACAACAGTCGGTTTCAACATAATAATCAATTCAGTTTTCTTTTTAGATTTAGTACGACTGGTAAACGCTTCACCCAGAAAAGGAATGTCACCTAATAACGGTACTTTTGATACTGTTTCAATGTTCTCGCTCTTCATTAAGCCACCAATAACCACCACATCACCAGATGCAGCGCGGATAACGGTATCCGACTCACGGATCTCACTTTGGGCAAGAGGCAGTTCTAATGTTGAATCACTAATTTTAATTTCTTTAGTTTGTGAGGTCACATCAATTACCGACGGATGAACATGCAATATTACATTGCCATATTCATCAATCTGCGGGGTTACATCTAACGCAATACCAGAGAAAAATGGCGTTAGTTCAACCTGCGGCGTCGTTACCGGAGTGGTACCCGCTACAGTCGTTGAGGATACATCGGTAACAAAGTATTCGTCATTGCCCACCTTAATTACCGCTTTTTGGTTATTAGAAGCGGTAACACGAGGGCTTGAAAGTACATCAACATCACCCTGGGTATCGAGCAAGTTAATAATGGTGCTGAAATCACTTCCGGTGAAATTAATCGAGGTTACACCGCCAATTGCAGACGTAATCGCATTACTTAACCCTTGTCCTGCAGAAGTGCTGAAATCAATGTTGGTACTGCCTGCATGACCAAGGACATTTTCCCACTGGATCCCTTGTTGGTAACCATCAGATAAAGTGACTTCTATAATTTTCGCTTCCAAAATCACTTGGCGCTGTAGATGGCTTTCGGCTATTTGTAAGAAACTTCGAATTTGGCGTAACTCATCAGGGAAAGCTCGAACAGTAACAAGCCCAGCTTGAGGGGTTACCACAACTTGTCGTCCGCCACCGGTTTCACCCATTATGGACATTAATGTGGCTTGTAGCTCGCCCCAAAAATCGGTCTTGGTTGTTGAACGAATAAACGTACCATTGGTATTGTCACTGCTGTTCGAATTTCCATTACTACTATTACTATTCGAACTACTGTTACTGCTGTTGCTATTACTATTGTTACTGCCATTGCTTGAATTATTGTTTTGGTCTGAAATGCGCCCTGAGCTAACGGAGGTTAATGACAACCCTTCACGTTGCATGTAGATATAATTCAAGGGGAAAGTTTCGGTTCTCATACCCGACGGGAATACACGTAAAATACGACCTTCTCGATTCACTTCGTATCCATAAATGTCTTCAACAACTTGAATCGCTTCAGACAAGGTTACGGCTTTTAAAGATAGAGAAATTTTGCCTTGTACATCAGGATGTACCGCGACACTCAATGGAGTGTCTTTTACTAAGCTGGGGAAAAAAACTCTCGCATCAACTTCATTGGCTGATACATCAAAACGACGCTCGGCAGGCAACGCTCTTGTTGATTGGCTCAACACATTATTACCATTAAGCTCGCGCTGAACATCTTCAGGCATTGCCGCTGGAGGTGGCGTAATGGCTTGACTCGCCTCAGCTTGCTGCCTTGACTCATTCAAAGCCGCTTTCGCTGTTTGTGGGTCGGGTCTATCTGTCGTTTGGCAAGCAACCAAGCACAGCGACATCAGAGGAGTAACATATCTAATCACATTCATTTTTATTCTTATCCTATCGCTCTGTTATCGACTGAAATAGCTGAAGTTTTCTTCCATCTGACAAGATTACATAATCCTTGCTAATCTTTGATACTCGTAATCCACTACCGCTAATAGCATCACCTGCTGACAGAATAATATTATTAATAACCGCATAGGTATTCTGACCGTTAACAATGCTGTTTAATACCAAAGATTGATTATCTGCTTTAGCTTGCACAGCAATAAAGCCCTGCCCCGGTAAGGTTGGATCTCGTAATGTTTGGGCGTTAGCAGCCGACATTAATAGCATCATTAGGCAGGATGCATACGCCATGGCACTAATCTTGTTTCGCAACACTGATAAAGTCCTTGTTCACACTAAGTGTGTAAAGTTCTAATTCAACTAACGCATCGGGATGAGATTCAACACGGTAATCTAAACGCTTCCAATACAATTTATCGGGCATACTTTCCACAGCTTTAATAAACGCTAAAATAGAAAAGTAATCGCCTTGTAACGTCAACTTAATACCATGGCTGTAAAGATTAACTTTACTACCATCACCCACTTGCAATAAGGCTTTGGGCGCAATAGAGGCAAACGAAATGAGCGAGACACCCTTCACATTGCCCAGCAAGTTCGCTAATACTGTCGGCATATAATCCGCAGGAACCATATCAACCATTTGATTAGCGAGTTCGGCATCCATCAATTGCATCTGTTCAGTAATCAACTGTAATCGTTGTTGATAATCTTGATTGGGATCGAGCTGTAAACGCTCTTCATAAAGCGCCACTTGTTGTAATGAAATCGAATTTTCTTGTTCGAGTCCCTTTAGTTGATTCTGGACACTTTGCTGTTGCTTCCACAATGACTCTAGTGGCATAAACAGCAACATCCCAATGACAACGAATAAGGCAACCGTAATCAATATCCGCTCTCGTGGACTTAGTTCATTAAATTTTGACGACCACACCAGCCATTGTTGCTTCATTGTGCGAGCTCCTTAGCAACGGGCTGACTTATCAATTTAAACGCCAACGGCTGTGCTTCACCGCGGTCCATTGTCATCGCTGAAAATGCATAACCTTTTAACGTTGAAGTGGTTTTTAATTTATCAATCCACAGTGGAATACTTTGAGGGTTACGACCATAACCTTCAAACTCAATTCGCTGAGCGCTAGTGTTTTGTTGCTCAATCGTAATATGACTCAACCACACATTGCTATCTGCCACGGCAGCCAAGTCGGTCAACATTGGCGAGTAACCCTGGCTTATCATCGTTTTGCGCTGACTAAGCTCATCTTTTAGTAGTTTTTTAAGATCTAATCGCTGTTGTTCAAGTTCAACCTTTGCTACCAAATCTGCATTAGGTTTACGTAAAGCAATTTGTTGTTCTAGCTGTGTCTTTTGGTTAGTTAACCGACTTTTTGTGCTGTTTGCTTGTTGATTTAACCTTTGCAATTCATCGGTATGCCACAGCCCTACAACATAAAGAACTGCACAACCTCCGGTGAAAAAAGCCAATGCCAGCATCATTCTTGCAAAGGTCAGCCTTTGCTTTTTCGGCAACAAATCTGCGGTATATAAATTAACACTGGTTTTTATCACACTTCACCTCGAGTTAATTCTTGCAACGCTAACTGCGCGAGTAAATTCGATACGCCATCATGATTAACCGCAACCACTTTTTGATTAAAGTTAGCACTAACGAGATTAGCCAAAGATGAACTATCACCATCAACCAAGATGCTAATTGATCCTACTGGAGCTTGACGTAATTGGCTTTCAAAATAATCCATAGAACGTTGAATTTCTAAACTAAGATTATCAGCTAAGCCCTGCTTTAATTCTTCTAAAGTCGCTTTATTTAGATGGTTAAATCCTCTAACGCGACGTTGCATTAGCACTTCGCCCGCTTTAACAACTAGCAATAACAATTCTTGTTGCGGCAAGTGAGCGACTAACATATGCGCCATATTATCGTGGGCTAATACATGACTTAATGCCAATTCTTCAATACTGACCCCAGCAATATCTAATCCATTGGCATCACAAGCACTGGCCAATTGCATTAAAAATTGACGACTACTGACTACCACATTCACTTTTGAACTGGAAATGAAACTGGACTCGAAATAATCTAAATGAATATCAGTGACTGGCTCGGACACCATATCTTTAACGGACCAAATTAACGCTTGAGTGACTTCACCAGGTTCAACATTGGGTTTTTCAACTTGTAATAATTGATAATACTGCTGCGATAGCACTAATTGAACACGAACTCGGCCAAACTGACTCTTTAATGCTTCAAACGCTTGAGACCAATTGTTTTTTTGTACCAGAAACTGGCTGATAACAGGTGCTAATTGACCTTGTTGTGGCTTACACACCCACAGGGAATTACTGGCGATAAATACGCCTACATTACCCATAAATTGCGATGTCTGCCAAAAGGCTAGTTTACTCAAAAAACCATTGTCCATTGCGTGGCCCATATTCGCTAACATATTAATTATTTAAGATTACTGATGATAAATATATCAGCAAAAATGACATTTTTAAGTCAATGTACAAACATATAACATCAAGATGATTCGAATAAGCTGCATTGTCTTTTCTAGTATTATTGGTCAAGCCCATAACAATTAAACTTTGTTACTGATGCGTTAACGTAATAACTGACTATTAATATAGCGCATATTGAATGAAAATAGAGTGCAATCTATTGATAAACAAGATCTAACTTAAACAAACATAGCATTATATGACTTAAACTTCAGATCTTTGCCCCAAAAAATCGCCTTGGGCTGCACTCACACCAAGAATTTTTAACGTTTGCCATTCTTCAAAACATTCAACGCCCTCGGCAATCACTTTCACTTCGGCTCTATAAAGGCCACCAATGAGACTTCGTATAAATAATTGATTTTCTGAACGTTGATCTACCCGGCGCACGATAGAGCGATGTAGTTTTACTAAATCAAAGTGATACTCCTGGATATAGTGAGTACCCACAACAGATTGACCAACGTTATCTACTGCCAATTTTGCGCCCATTTTTCTCAACATATCGAGAGTTTTAACTAACAAAGTATTTTTCTGATTTTTGACAATAATGTCTTCAGAAACTTCAAAAATAAGTCGTGCGGCTAAAGGGCGATGCTCTAATAAGGTAGATTGTACCCAACGTACAAATGCCCTACTGGTTAAACTATCAAGGCTTAAGTTAATACTGTAAGTAGACTCATTATCGGACATTAACCTAAAGAGTACTTGTTCCAGCACTTGCCTCTCAACCTGCGGCATTAACCCACACTTGTTAGCCATGGGAATAAACAATGTAGCGCGAACATCATTACCTTTTAAATCACGAGCGCGGCTAAATATTTCATAGTGCATAATTTGATTATCACTATCGATAATGGCTTGTTGTAAGGTAAAAAAGCGTTTGGACACCAATGCATTTTCAATAAAACTACGCCAACGAACAGACCCTTTAGCGATTTCCTCATCTAACGCGCCTTTATCGTACATAAACCAGTTATTAACACGTTGCAGTTGCGCAGCTCGAAGTGCCATTTCGGCCTCTTCAATAAGCTGAACTTGTAAATCTCCAGCGTTAAAAAAAGCACTGCCTAAATGTAAAAAATTATCCGGATTGCCAATGCCATAAAAAGGTAATGCAAGGCAGGTTTTGAGTATTCGTTGCGCTAGTTGGTCGGCTTCTACTAGTGACAATTGTGGCACGATAATGACTAATTGTGAGTAACTGCGGCGGGCAAAAATACTGTCTTCGTATTGAACGAGTGCGGCTGTAATGGCTTCCGTTGTTAATGACAGCATTGCCTTAACGCCGCTTTCACCGTATTGGTCTTCCACTAAGTCAACATCATCAAATTCAATTAACATCAATACGCCATGAGCTACCATTTTTTGATTATGGCTTAATCCATCGAGACGATTTTGAAAGAATATCGGGTTACCAATCTGAGTTTGTTTATCAAGAAAAGTATCTTTACGAATAAATTGATCTAAGCGACCACGTTCTTTATGAGCATCATCCAACTCTGCAAGCAATTTACTGATAGCACGATTGATCATCCGTGGTTTACCATTTGTCGGCATATCGGCTGCTTGCTTTAAATGTCCCTCTAAAATGAGTTTACTTCGTTGAGCAAGTTGTTCAATTCCATCTAACTCTCTGGAGTACCAGCCATAACCAAAACGCACAAAAATTCCTATGCTAATAAAACCAATAACAAGAATAATGAGCTCGTGCCAGCCGAGATCATGTAGAGAAAATGGCGGTGGCATAATTAACGTCATAGATAATTTTCCATGGCTTAATTCGGTCTTATAGAGCGTTAAACTGCTTTTAACGATATCGGCTTGGTCACGATGAAATTGATAAACTAATTGGTTGTCTTGCGACAGGGAGAATTCAACCGCTTTATAAGCCGTCAATAAAGGAGGTAACCAAGTAGAAAATTGACTACTGCCATGTTGTTGATAGTCGTCAGCTAACATGGTTTCTAACTCAGCCACTTTCTGCTGTTGGAAATTGTAGGTCAATTGAGTAAAACCCATCACCGCACACAGTAAAAATACAAATGCCACCGCAGCTAATGAAAGCAGCCAAAAGCTGGTCAGTTTTTTAGTAAGGATCTTGGTGAGTTTCATTTATCCGCTATCCTGCTGGATTTATTTATTTTATTAATGACTCCAATGCTATCCAGTATAACGATTGTGCTACACAACTTCACTAATCGTTTTTAATCACGCTTATCTCAGGCCTATAAAAAAGGGGCAAAAGCCCCTTTTACTAACGACAACAGACCTCATTAATCCCTGTTCAGATTAATAAACCTGATTATTTATACTTGCTTATTACACTTTGTATTCAGTCGGTAATGTGGTGATTTTTGCCACCCCTGAATCGATAGCCGCTTGCGATACTGCGCGAGCTACCAGCGGCAGTAATCTTGGGTCCATTGGTTTAGGCAGCACATATTGTGGGCCAAAACTCAATGATGACACGTTAGGATAAGCCGCTAACACCTCAGCAGGAACAGGCTCTTTAGCGAGGTTAGCAATAGCATATACAGCAGCTAGCTTCATTTCGTCATTAATGACCGCTGCGCGAACATCGAGTGCGCCTCGAAAAATAAACGGGAAGCACAATACATTGTTCACTTGATTTGGATAGTCACTACGACCAGTACCCATAATTAAGTCTTTACGGATGTTATGAGCTAATTCAGGTTTAATTTCAGGATCAGGATTTGAACAGGCAAAGATCACCGGATTAGGCGCCATTAACGCAATATCATCGGCAGCCAATAAATCTGCACCCGACAGTCCTAAAAATACATCGGCATCTTTAATCACATCTTGCAGGGTACGTTTATCGGTATTGTTAGCAAATAACGCTTTATATTCATTGAGATCTTCACGACGCGTATGAATCACCCCTTGCCTGTCTAACATATAAACATTTTCACGTAAGGCGCCACATTTAACAATCATCGTCATACATGCAATAGCAGCTGCACCAGCGCCTAAACAAACAAAAATAGCATCATCAATTTTTTTACCTTGAATTTCCAGAGCATTCAACATGCCTGCTGCCGTGACAATAGCGGTGCCGTGTTGATCGTCATGAAATACCGGAATATTACATCGCTTAATCAGCTCTTGTTCAATTTCAAAACATTCAGGCGCCTTGATGTCTTCTAAGTTAATCCCGCCGAAGGTATCAGCAATAGATTCGACGGTATTAATAAAATCTTCCGTTGTACGGTGTTTCACTTCAATATCAATCGAATCAATATTCGCAAACCGTTTAAACAGAAGTGACTTGCCTTCCATAACCGGTTTTGACGCTAATGGGCCTAAATTACCTAGACCTAAAATAGCCGTGCCGTTGGTAATAACCGCTACTGTATTACCTTTATTGGTATATCGATAAGCGTTTTCAGGATTAGATGCAATCTCTCTAACAGGCTCTGCTACCCCAGGACTATAGGCCAATGCAAGATCATGGCTTGATTGAGCCGGTTTCGTCAGGCAAACAGCTGTTTTACCTGGTACTGGGAACTCATGATAATCGAGAGCTTGTTGACGAATATCTGACATTTTATACATCCTGAAATGCGCTATCTATGAAGGAAAGTATGATCCGCTGTCCACATTAACAGTGAGCTTGCTGGCCATCTAAAATTTTAATAACAATACGCTAATACAGAGATTATATAAATCAAAAACTAAGTGATAGGAGGTGTTGTGAGTCAAAACAGAGGGTACGTTTTATTATTCTAACTAATCGAACATGAATATATATAAATCAATAAGTTAAAAATGTAGGAAAATAACAAGATTTACGATAGTAATCGGATATAGACGCCGATATTTGCAGTTTATTTTGTCTAAATAACAATAAAGTGAGGTTTGTGTTTTTTTGTATTGTTTACCACTAAAAAATTAGTTTTCTTCACAGCACGATACAATAGCAATATCAAAAAACAAAAAAGGCGCCAAAGGCGCCTTATTCAAGTAAATTGCAATGCAATTACTTTTTACCAAGCATACCAAAACGCTTGTTGAACTTGTCAATACGACCACCAGTATCAACAACTTTCTGAGTACCAGTGTAGAATGGGTGACATGCACCACATACGTCCAAGTGTAGGTTTTTACCTGCAGTTGAGTTCACTTTGATGATGTTACCACAAGTACAAGTTGCAGTGATTTCAGCGTAATTTGGGTGAATACCTGTTTTCATTTTGGGCTACCTTAAATTGAAGGCCATGTCGCTCTCCCAACCCGAAGTTGAGCACCACATGCAGTTAATAACAATATGTTTTAGGCGCGAGATAATACAGTGTCTCTAATACACAAACAAGTAGAATTTCTAATCGATACTATTATTGGCGATGCGTGCGCTCTAGTGCTTCATAGGTGATTTGTGCCTTAGATGAATTTTGATGTTGCTTTAACATCTCACCTGATGGGCATTGTAAACGGCTATCAGACATCAATAAGTAGATTTTACCATTGGCAAACGCATCTAGGTTTGCCTCATAAATCGCCAGCATTGCACCATAGACACTGATTTGCCATTGTCGATAATAACGATCAGCAACTCGCCATAAAGTGTCTTGAGGGAATTTATCCATTACGCAGATGTTATCTTGGCCATAAGTCGGTAGAGATAGCTTGGCTACGTTCTTAATTGGCAATGGCTGAGGCAATATTTTCGTTTCATGAATAGCCGCCAATAACTCATTACTTTCAGATTTTTTACTGTCCATATCATTCATCGAACCATTGCTCAATACCGGCTGGGTGGCGATAACAGTTGCTGGCACTGTTAGAGTAGGCATTGGTACTACTTGAGACTTACCGCGTTGACTGGCGACTAAATTGTCGAATGTTATCTTATCTACAGCGACATTTTGATAGCGCAAAAGAGTTGTCATTGATGGGCAGCGTAACAAGTGGCCTAATTGCAGTAAGCTAATTTTATCTTGATAGAATGCAGAGGGATTCGTTTGATAAAGCGCAAGCATTGCACCATAAATGTTTGAATTCCATTGTTTACGGTAGCGCACCGCTATTTTCCATAAAGTATCATTCGGTAACTGATTTATCTGACAATTATTCAGATTTTTTTGCGTTGTAGTTACCTGAGGTATAGCAATGGCCTTGCGACTTATTGTTGTTGGCATAGAAGTCGATAATGCCGAGGCTGACTTCATGGTTTTAATGGCTACAGGCTGGTATTGACTCTGAACAATGGCTTGAGAAAATAAAGGTACAGGTGAGTATTGTAGCCATTTAGCATTACGGTATTCAGAAACAATGAGTGCTGCATCTTGATCGCGTATTTTCTCGGTACCACTTAATACAAATACATCACGATCACGCTGTTCAACTTCAAGCTTTTCTAACACAATATTATCTTGATAAATTTGGCGTAAATAAAATGTCAGCCGCGATAAATCATGGTGATCGGTTATAATGTTCACGGTTAACTGAGGAGATTGTCCACTTTCAAATGGAATAGTATCAATACTGATATGACTAACTTGTGCAATAGCAGTTGAAATACTATCAACGGCCAATAATGCTAATACTGCTAGCACCTTAAAGCTTTTCATTAAATCAATCCTTTCGATTATAAACCGCTTCAGCACAGCGTAAAACACGCCGTAAAACCATGATGTTAAATTCACTTATACACCAACAAATAAAATGCTCATGCTTAGCTCGTCAGCACTGTAATTTATTATTATTGTTTACTTTTTTAACCTTATCATTGAGCCAAATCATAAGTACTTAACACGCGCAACTATATAAACTAACATAACCAGCTGCAACTAATTACTGATAAACAAAAGTAAATACTCGATTAAGCACTACTTTTTATCACTAATTATGATCAGAAACCTTATTTAGCAGCATGTTTTGCTTCAATAACCTCAAAGACTTTTTTATCTACTGCTTTATTATTGTATCCGGCCAAAATAGCCGTTGATGGGCAATTCAACGAAACATCTTTGAGTAATAAATGAATTTTTTGCTTGGAAAAAGCCAACAAGTTAGCCTCAAAAATAGCTAACATCGCACCATAAACACTGGTATGCCATTGCTCTTTGTAACGGTTCGCTATACGCCATAATGTGTCACTATTATCTCGCTCAATTAAACATCCCGCGTGTTGAGACGCTTCGGTTTTGGATGGGGCGGATTGTGGTTCTGCTAATGATGTAGGCTGATCCAAACCGCTATCATCTTGGCGACTTTTGGATGCTTTTGTACTAGCGGTGTCTTTTGCTACTGGCAGTACTCGAGGCTTTTCAATATAAGGGACTAAGGTTGCACTATTAACTGAATAAGGTGCATCAAATAACGCTATTACTGCTAACGTAACCGCTCCCGCCTCAGTGTTTTCGGTAACGATTAACTGTGCATTTGAATCACTGACAATATCTGTACCCTTGAGCTGCAACAAAAAACGATTAATACTCTGCACAGCTAACTTCTGTTGCAGCACGTTCCTACCATCCAAGTTGCCATCCAGCTGACGAATATAAAACCTTAACCGCGATGCATCATCATTTTGTGCCACAATATTGATTTTTAATTGCGGTTCATTATTCAATTCAAATTGACGACTATTGATACTGACATGATTCACTTGAGCCATTGGCGTAGCAATATAGCCCAATACCCCAAATACTAGGATGATGACCTCAATAAGTCCTTTACGCATATATATGTTGCCCTATCTCTTTGATGACACTTAGAGGTAAACTGATCCGCAATCCACTATCGAATTGAAAAATGATGAAGTCTTATGCCCGTGTTTGTTGAAGTCGCCTTACCCGTCCCATTACGCAGAAACTTTAGCTATCGCGTAAAAGACGAACAACAAGCAGGATTGCAAATCGGTCTTCGAGTAAAAGTCCCTTTTGGCCCTCAACAACTCATCGGCTTAATTACTGCTATTACTGACAGCTGTGACTTAGCACCGCAACAAATAAAATCGGTAACTGCAGTACTAGATGATGCCCCATTGTTACCCGATTCGCTATATAAATTAACCCTCTGGGCCGCCCGGTATTACTTTACCACTCAAGGGCAAATGCTCAGCCAAGCGTTGCCTGTCGCATTGAGAAAAGGCCTCGAAGCGGCGCCGCAAGCGGTGGTTGAATATCATTTAAGCCCCGAAGGGCGCAATGCTGATTCTAGCGTATTAAAACGTGCTCCAGCACAGAAAAAACTGTACGAGTTATTGCTTGCAAACCCTATCAGCCAAGATGATTTCACCACCCAACAATTAAGCAAAGCGGCATTAAAAGCATTAGAACAAAAACAATGGATTGAACGGCAGCAAAAAGTACTTAGTCATGATTTAAGCTGGCGCCAACAGCTTATTATGAATGAGTCACCTCATAAACTGAACAAACAGCAAGCCGTCGCAGTTTCAGTGCTTACTCAACAACAAGGATTTCATTGCACCTTATTAGAAGGCATTACTGGCTCTGGCAAAACCGAGGTCTACCTCACCTTGCTTGAGACAATTTTAAAACAAGGTAAACAAGCACTGATCCTCGTGCCTGAAATTGGCTTAACACCGCAAACCATTAATCGCTTCAAACGCCGTTTTGAAGTCAATGTTGCCGTGATACATTCTGGATTAACCGATAATCAACGCCTAGAAGCTTGGCGTCAGGCTCGTGTCGGTGAAGCAGCAATTATTATCGGCACTCGCTCAGCACTCTTTACCCCAATGGCTTATCCAGGGTTAATTATTCTTGATGAAGAGCATGACAGCAGCTTTAAGCAGCAGGAAGGTGTGCGTTACCACGCACGTGACTTGGCGGTAATGCGTGGGCATCTTGAAGATATTCAAGTGGTATTAGGCTCCGCAACGCCATCATTAGAAACCTTACAAAATGCGCTATCAGGCCGCTATCATCATTTGGAACTGAGTGAACGCGCTGGTGCTGCGCAAAAGGTTAAGCAAGGTATTGTCGATATTACCTCGCAACCATTAAAAGCTGGCATGTCGACATCATTAATTAATGAAATGCGCATGCACCTTGATGCGGGTAATCAGGTACTGCTATTTCTAAACCGCCGCGGATTTGCCCCGGCCTTGCTTTGTCATGAATGCGGCCATTTACATGAATGCGATCGTTGTGATGCTTTTTTTACCGTCCATCAAGGTCTAAACGAGATTTGTTGTCATCACTGCGGCAATCAATATGCTATCCCGCGCCAATGCCACCAATGTGGCAGCACCATGCTAATGGGTCACGGTTTGGGTACTGAACAACTAGAACAAGAATTGATTAAACTGTTTCCCAAATACCCGGTTGTCCGTATTGACCGAGACACCACCAGACGTAAAGGCTCCCTTGAACAACAGCTCAAAGGGATTTACATGGGCAAATATAAAATTTTAGTCGGCACCCAAATGCTCGCCAAAGGACATCACTTTCCCGATGTTACTCTTGTTGGCTTATTGGACGTCGATGGTGCATTGTTCAGTGCAGATTTTCGCGCACCTGAACGTTTTGGGCAGCTGTACACTCAAGTTTCAGGTCGTGCTGGCCGTGCAGACAAACCCGGTAAAGTACTACTGCAAACCCATCAAAGTGATAACCCCATTTTACGTGATCTGTTAAAACGCGGTTATGGCGAGTTTGCTCGCAGTCAGCTAAAAGAGCGCCAACAAGCATTATTACCACCCGCATGGCACATGGTGCTAATTCGTGCAGAAGCACATTTAGCCGAAGATGCTGATGCTTTTCTAGCGCGCACTAGCGAGCTACTACCACAAGATAAAGACTTTGAAATTATTGGCCCAATTCCGGCGCCGCTAGATCGTAAAGCAGGAAAATACCGACGCCAATTAATACTGCAAGCTAAAAGTCGTCAGCGCTTGCAAACCGAATTCGAACGCGTATTAGCACTCATTGAACAAATACCTGAAAGTAAGCGATGCCGTTGGAGCATCGATCGAGATCCGCAGGATTTGATGTAAAGCTGCATTTTTACTAAGTCAACGGACCCTATATCTGTCATAAACTTCGCTTAGGTTGATAATCAGCATAAAAAAACCAATATTTCCGCTAAAGCAGATAGCAATCACCCCCCATAAACGGCTAAAATATGCGGTTCCGTCATGTCATTCATTTAACGAATTAGTGCAAGCAAACGCCCATGAAATCACATATTGAATCTTTACTAGAACAAACCATCGAATCCTTCAAACAGCAAGGAATTGTGCCAGCTGATTTTCAAGCTCGCATTCAGGTCGATCGCACTAAAGATAAAAGTCATGGTGACTTAGCGACTAACCTTGCAATGATGCTGACCAAAGTAGCTAAAAAGAACCCACGCGAATTAGCACAGCTAATTATTGATACCTTGCCAGCATCATCTTATGTGGCCAAAGTAGAAATTGCCGGTCCGGGTTTTATTAACTTTTTCATTGATGACAATGCATTAGCTAATCAACTACAACAAGCGCTGACCAGCGACCATTTAGGGGTGGCTTTACCGACTAAGCAAACCATCGTTGTCGACTATTCTTCGCCAAACTTAGCCAAAGAAATGCACGTAGGCCACTTACGCTCAACCATCATTGGTGACAGCGTCGTGCGCGCACTCGAGTATTTAGGCCATAAAGTCATTCGCCAAAACCACGTCGGCGATTGGGGCACTCAGTTTGGTATGCTACTGGCGTTAATGGAAGAGTTACGCGCAGCCAATGGCGAACAAGCCAAAATGGAATTGTCTGACTTAGAAAGTTTTTATCGTGCGGCTAAAGTACGTTTTGATGAGTCTACTGAATTTGCTACTCGTGCCCGTCAACTTGTCGTCGCATTACAATCAGGTGATGAATATTGCAATAAGCTATGGCGCGAATTTAACGACATCTCTTTAAGCCATTGTCATGATGTATATAAGCGTTTAGGCGTTAGCTTAACCCGCGCAGATGTTCACGGCGAAAGTGCCTACAATGCCGACTTAGCCCAAGTGGTTAAAGATTTAGACGCCCAAGGCCTGTTAAGCGAAAGCAATGGCGCTAAAGTGGTATTCCAAGAAGCATTTCGTAATAAAGAAGGCGAGCCTTTACCGGTTATTATTCAAAAAGCAGATGGTGGCTATTTATACGCAACCTCAGATTTAGCGGCTATGCGTTACCGCTCAAACGTACTAAAAGCCGACCGCGCCATGTACTTTGTCGATTTACGTCAAGCGCTGCACTTCCAACAAGTGTTTAGCCTTGCCAAACTCGCTAAATTTGTTCGCCCTGAAATGTCGTTAGAGCACACAGGCTTTGGCACCATGAATGGTGAAGATGGTCGTCCATTTAAAACCCGTTCAGGCGGAGTAGTTAAATTAGTTGATTTACTGGATGAAGCCGATGTTCGCGCACTTGAGCTGGTTCGCAGTAAAAACCCAGATATGGATGAAGCAACCCTCACTGAAATTGCTCGCGTAGTGGGTATCAGCTCAGTTAAGTATGCCGATCTGTCCAAGAACCGTACCAGTGATTATATTTTTAGTTTTGAGCAAATGCTTAGTTTTGAAGGTAATACTGCACCTTATCTACTATATGCCTACACCCGAGTAGCCGGTATTTTTAAACGTGCAACGGATATTGATCTTAGCCAAGCTAAGATTGTGCTTGAGCATGAAAAAGAAAAAGACTTAGGTACTAAACTGGCGCAATTTGGTGAAGTGTTAACTCGCATGACAGACAAAGGCTTGCCGCATGTATTATGTGGTTACCTTTATGAACTAGCGAGTGAGTTTTCGAGTTTCTATGAAGCTTGCCCAGTGCTTGCTGCCGAAACTGAAGCGCAAAAGCAAAGCCGTTTATTGCTTGCACAATTAACAGCTAAAACCTTAAAAACGGGCTTGTCGCTGCTTGGCATTGAAACCCTAGAGCGGATGTAATCATGAGTCGTGACTACGCAAATCGCAAACCTCGTGCGGGCGCTAAAGCCCGTGCGCCACAACGAAAAAAAGCACCTAAACGCTCTTTTCCTTACTTGGCTGTTTTTGTGATACTCACCTTAGTCATAGGTTTTGGTTATTTCTTATGGTCCATTAATGGCAGCTCCGACTCATCCGTCGTATCAGAGCCAGCTCAACAACCCAAAAAGAAAACGGTATCAACCGCGACTGTAGAAGCACCAAAAAAAGTGATCAAGAAAGATCCTAATGCACTACCACCTAAGCCACAGGAAGAATGGACTTATCTGGAAGAGCTTGAAAACAAGCAAGTTGAAATAGACTTGCCGCAAACTGGCGTAGTGTCTAGTGGCATTTATCAAATGCAATGTGGATCGTTTAGGCAAGAGTCGCAAGCAAATGAAATGAAGGCCAGAATTGCCTTCCAAGGTGCAGAGGCACAAGTGCGTCGCAGCGAAGGTACCAATGGCGTATGGTATCGCGTGGTATTAGGACCTTATCCTAACAAGCGCGATGCTGAACATAATCGTCATAAGATGCAGAACGCAGGTTTAAATGGCTGCTTGATTTGGTTGTGGGAATAACACTGCTGGTCTGATATTGCTGTATAAATCACTTTAGCCCTGTTCTCTGTAACAGGGCTTTTTGTTATCCATCGCTTGATATCTGTCATTTTGTCCCCATATCCATTTTATCAATCAACAATTGCATTCACCCTAATGACCCGTTGATGTATTAGTGAAGAGGATTTACCGTGACTACTATCGTATCCGTACGCCGTAATAATCAAGTTGTCATCGCTGGTGATGGCCAAGTGTCTCTAGGCAATACCGTGATGAAAGGTAATGCACGTAAAGTGCGCCGCCTATACCACAATAAAGTATTAGCCGGTTTTGCTGGCGGTACTGCCGATGCATTTACTCTTTTTGAGCGTTTTGAAACTAAGCTCGAAATGCATCAAGGCCATTTATTAAAATCTGCCGTAGAGCTTGCCAAAGATTGGCGCACCGACAAAATGCTACGTAAGCTCGAAGCTATGTTGGTGGTGGCAGATGCTGAATCATCATTAATTATTACCGGTAATGGCGACGTGGTTCAACCAGAATACGACTTAATTGCCATTGGTTCTGGTGGAAATTATGCTCATGCTTCAGCCTTAGCATTACTGCAAAACACTGAGTTAAGTGCGGAAGAAATAGCAGAAAAATCACTGACGATTGCAGGCGATATTTGTGTATTCACCAACCAATTTAAAACTATCGAAAAGTTAGACTACTAATTCGAGCGTTAATAAAGGAACAGTTATGTCTGAAATGACTCCACGTGAAATTGTTCACGAACTAGATGCACATATCATTGGCCAACAAAATGCCAAACGCTCAGTAGCTGTTGCATTGCGAAATCGCTGGCGCCGGATGCAGCTTGAGCCAGAACTTCGTCATGAAGTAACTCCAAAAAATATTTTAATGATTGGCCCAACCGGTGTCGGTAAAACTGAAATCGCCCGTCGTTTGGCCAAATTGGCTAACGCACCTTTTATCAAAGTTGAGGCTACCAAATTTACTGAAGTGGGTTATGTCGGTAAAGAAGTAGAACAAATCATCCGTGATTTAACCGACTCAGCTGTGAAAATGACCCGCGAACAGCAAATGAAAAAGTGCCGTCATCGCGCCGAAGAAATGGCCGAAGAGCGTATTTTAGATGCCTTATTGCCTAAGCCAAAAGATGACTGGGATACCGACAAAAAAGATGACTCTACCACCCGTCAGGTTTTCCGTAAAAAGCTGCGTGAAGGTCAACTAGACGACAAAGAAATTGAAATCGATATTGCTGCGCCTCAAATTGGTGTTGAAATCATGGCCCCGCCAGGCATGGAAGAAATGACCAATCAGTTACAAGGCTTATTTCAAAATCTTGGCCAAAGTACCTCTAAACGCAAAAAGCTTAAAATCAAAGATGCTTACAAACAGTTAGTTGAAGATGAAGCGGCAAAGCTTGTTAATCAAGAAGACTTAAAAGAACAAGCCATCGAGCTGGTTGAGCAAAATGGCATTGTGTTTTTAGACGAAATAGACAAAATTTGTAAGCGCGGTGAAAGCTCAGGCCCAGATGTATCCCGTGAAGGTGTGCAACGTGACTTACTGCCATTAGTGGAAGGCTGCACAGTTTCTACTAAACACGGCATGGTTAAAACCGACCACATTTTGTTTATTGCTTCTGGTGCATTCCAGATGTCTAAACCGTCTGATTTAATTCCAGAGCTTCAAGGCCGTTTACCTATTCGTGTTGAATTAGACGCCCTTACCGCAGCTGATTTTAAACGTATTCTAACAGAGCCATTTGCCTCACTTACTGAGCAACATGTCGCCCTAATGAACACCGAAGGCGTCACCATCGAATTTACAGAGTCAGGTATTGAACGCATTGCAGAAGCGGCATGGCAAGTGAATGAGCGCACCGAAAACATTGGTGCACGTCGTTTACATACCGTGATGGAAAAATTGATGGAAGAGATTTCATACGATGCTTCTGAAAAGTCAGGTTCTAAATTTGTCATTGACGCTGAATATGTCAATGATCACCTTGATACCTTGGTACAAGATGAAGATTTAAGCCGCTTTATTTTATAACCATTATTTGAATCAAGCGCCCTCCCATTTGATTATTATTGATGGGAGGTCTCGTGAATTTTTGGTTTATGAATAAACATCACGAATGCAGGTTACAACAATAGGATTAACAGCAAAATCGCGTATGATGATAATCTGCGATTTAGCGTTAATCCTTTTTTTTATAGGTATTCCCATGACCCAATCAACGCCTACCGTCACCGGCATTAAACTGAAACGCCAATCTAAGTTACTCGAAGTGACATTTGATAATGACCAAACTTACAACATCAGTTGTGAAATGCTCCGAGTCTTCTCACCATCGGCTGAAGTACAACGTCATGGCGACCCAATATTGGTTACCCATAAGAAAGCCGTAAACATTAAAGCGCTCGAACCTGTTGGTCATTATGCAGTAAAAATCACCTTTGATGATGGTCATGATACCGGCTTGTATTCTTGGCAGGTGCTACATAACTTGTGCAGTAATCAAACTGAATTATGGCAACAGTATTTAGCCCGATTGCGTGCAGAGAAAGGCTCACGAGAACCACTGATTTCGATGACTATTAAGTATTCATGATTACGGTACGTTTTAACGATAGTCGTTAATTTCAATACTATATTTGCATAACTTTACTCATCGCGATCAGCAATTGACATTCAAACGATTATGCTTAGTCATAGTCTTCACTCGTACCGAGGTGTGTATGAAACAGTCAATTCAATTTCCTGTCATTAAAGTGTTATTAGTCGGATTCGCTATTATCAGTTTAAGTGCTTGTGCCCCACGTGCTCATCATGGACACGCAAAAGCGCCTACTAATAAAAAGACGGTAACTAAAGTGGTCGTTGTTAAACCCGCGGCATATCGCGCCGTTAATGTTAATAACGTTCATCAAAAGGATGTTGTCATCATTCGCAAACGTTAAATGACTCTAATACAAATGCCAGCGATTTTGCTGGCATTTTTGAATGATGGGTATGGTTAATTATCGATGAATATTTAATATTCATCTTTTTTAACAATGGCCTGCGGCCACTAACGTCGTGGCGCTTCGCCCACACCAGACTAAGAGGAAACCAACGGCTGTTCCCTCTTA